>FLNV01000166.1_pt1 | contig 58282 bp, 76 predicted proteins | sample 1140351 | NCBI WGS metagenome assembly FLNV01 (sample SAMEA3878207, study PRJEB12797) | bioreactor metagenome | biome: Moose rumen | place: Sweden | collected 2011-10
ATGAAAATAAAAGATTTGTATTCAGGAAAAAATATGCCAATTGATTTTGTAATAGGTAAGTTAAATGGTTTTCATGAAACTTTTAAAAATACTAAAAGCATAAAATATTATTTTATAATAGAAGGAAAAGCAAAAGTGAAAATAAATGATGAATTAAATGAAGTAGAAAATGGAGACTTTGTCTTAATACCTATTAATGCAAAACATAGCATAGATGGAGATGTTGAATTTGCAATTATGTGTATGCCATCATTTGATATTGATAAAGAACAAATAGTATAAGACTTAAAAAATAACAGAGACGAGGTTATTAATACATAAAGATGAGTATAAAAAGTTATTTGAATATATAAAAAAAGACTTAATAATAAAAAAATTATGAGGTAGTATAAGATGAATAATTTAATAATACAATTAATTGGAGTTATTGCTTATGCGATATTAGCATTTAGCTATTTTAAAAAGAACAAAAAAGATATTTTGTTTATACAGATATTTTCTACAATTGCTTTTGCAATACATTATTATTTATTAGGTGGGATGACTGCAACAGTATGCAATTTGATTAGCCTTTTAATAATAATTATTATTTATATTTTTGAAAAACAAAATGGTAAAAATAAAATGATATTGGTTCTTTCTACTATACCTTTATTAATATTAATTACTTTATTTACGTATGAAAATATTTTTTCAATATTTCCAATCATAGCATCATCAATTGTTTTAATATCTTTTATAATTAGTAATGAAGATGTAATAAGAATTTCAGGTATTATATCTGCATTATGCTGGATTATATATGCAACAATATATAAATCTTATGCAGGGATAATTTTTGAAGCATTTTCAATGATATCAACCTCAATAGCCTTTGTTAAAAATATAAAGTTAATAAATAAAAAAAATATTAAAAAATAAAGTTGTAATTATTGGGCTTTTGTTATACATAAAGAAAAATCGTAATATTATAATTTTGCGAACAAGTTAAATAAAGGAAGTAACATTTTAAAAGGGGGATTTTAAATGAACGAATATATCAATTTAACAATAGATAATATTGATAAAGAGCATATTTGTTGTGCAATAGGAGATCCAAAACATCAAGAAGGTGTTGATTGCAAAAAAGAATGGATTAAGAATAAATTAAAAGATGGGCATGTTTTCAGAAAGTTAAATGCAAGAGGTAAGATTTTTATTGAATACGAACCATTAGAAACTTCATGGGTTCCTATTAGTGGTAAAAACTATGAATACATATATTGCTTATGGGTTGCAGGTAGTTTTAAAGAAAAGGGAATTGGAAAAGAATTATTAGAATATGCAATAAATGACGCTAAAGAGAATGGAAAAAGTGGTATTTGTACTTTGACTTCTAAAAAGAAGAAACCATTTTTAGGAGAAAAGAGATTTTTTGAGCATTTTGGATTTAAAGTAGTTGATAGTATAGGAGATTATGAACTATTAGCATTACAATTTAAAAATACTGAAACACCTAAATTTAATGACAATGCAAGAAGTATGAAAATAGATAATAAAGATTTTACTATTTATTATAGCAATGAATGTCCTTATGTAGAATATGAAATAAAAGAATTGTCGGATTACGCAAAAGAAAAGAATATAAAATTAAACTTTATAAAAGTAGACTCATTGGAAAAAGCTAAAAATGCTCCTTGTATATTTAATAACTGGGCTAACTTTTATAAAGGAGAATTTATATCTAATACAATATTAAATGCAAATGCTTTTGAAAAACTATTAAAATAAAAATATGGAGATATAAAATGTGTACTTTTTTAGTATAATAATTTACACTTAAATTGAAGGAGGTAGTAAATATGGATCAGATTAAAATTGGAAGAAGAACTTATGATTTAGTGCAAACTTTTACTATAATGGAAATGGGACAGAAAAGGATTTAAAATTATCAGAATTCTATTTAAAACTTGCAAAGGAAGCAGGACTAAAAAGAGCATAGGAAGTATAGGTAAATTTGTAATTTTGGAGATAGTAACTAAAAATCTTCAAAATAATAGTTTCCGTGCGTTTACAAAAAATATTATAATATATTTCAAATACATAGATTTTTTATATAAAAAGTGCTATAATATTGATGTAAACTAAAATTGGAGGTGAAAATAAATGAGTGATAAAGAAAATTATTATAAAGATAATAAAAAAGAAGTTGATCCTAGAACAAAATTCATTATAGGAAGTCCTGAATATAATAATTATTATTTTCCTAAAATAGATAAAACAGATCCAAATACAATAAAAAAAGATAAAGAAAATGATGGAAGATAAAATTATAAGTTGACTTAAAAATTACATTTTAAGTCAACTTATTTAATTATAAAATACTACTTCAAAAAATAACAGGAGAGAGAAGAAAGGTAGCACACCAAAAACCGTAGCTTAAAATACAACATCCTTCAATATGTAGGAAATTAAAAAAATATAAATCAAATAGGAATTTTAAAGAAAATAGCAAGAGTTGTAGATAAAGTAATATGTCTATTGAAAAGCAAGAATTATATACAGTTACAGTACAATTTTATAACATATCTTGTAATAAAGTAAAAAGTATAATATAATACGATATGATATAATATAAAGAAAGGAATGAAGTTTTATGAAAATAAAAAATAAATTATTATTTGCTTTTTTTCTTATATTAGATATTCTTGTTGTAGGGTGTGCAACTTACATAAATACTATATCACATAAAATAAATGTTTTATTAACAGTTATTGCTGTGTTTATTCCGTTGCCTTGTTTATGGCAAACAAATATCGATGACTATACTGCGAAAACAAAGATTGGTAAAAAAATTGTTGAACAAATTACTGGAATTGGATTACTACTTTGCATTCATATACTTTTTCTTTTAATACTTCATTTTATTGGATCTATACTTATTAGTAAAGAAGAAGCTGCTACAGTAATATCCATTACATTTTTTATAATTGCTATAACAGCTATATCTGTATTATATGCATTATGCATAGACAAGAAAGCAAAGAAATATGCAAATTCGAGGAACAATAATATGATAGATAAAGAATTAATTGATAAATTAAGTATTGAAATGAAAGAAATATTAGAAAAAGAATTAGAAGCTGGAAATAAAATTATTGAAACATATCAAGGTGGATTTTCTAATGTTTCTAGTGAGCATATTTTTATATTTTTGAAGTATCCATTTAAAACGCCAATACAAATTGATTTGAAAGAAATAATATATACGGAAATAAATGATAGACATTATTGGAAAGCTGAATATACAGATGAGAAAAATCATCAAACCATAGCTTGTAATTTTTAGGAGGAATAAAACTATATGAACGTGCAGGAATTAAGAAGTATATTAAAAAAATCAAGAGTTTCAGATTTTTTATATAGTTTAGACAATAAAGGAAGAGATGATGAAAGATTATGTTTAGATTATAGAGATGGCAAATGGAATGTATATTATTTAGAAAGAGGCGTAAAAACTACTAATTTATTTTTTGAAACTGAATCAGAAGCTTGTGAATATATCTATAATCATTTAGTAAAATAGGAAAAATTTTAATTTCTGAAATTACAATTTTTCATTAAATAAAAATTGTTTACTACATAATACAAATATACAATATGCAAATATTTAGATAATACAGGACTTGTAATTTCAGATATAATAAAAGAGAAAATGGAGAAAAAAATGGACAATTATATAATAATTCATGGTTCATATGAGTAATATTTATATGCATAATTAAAAGTATATCATAAATGCTTGAAAATTTTTAGAATATTTGATATGATTTTTTCAGTATTTAAATAAAGAAAGGTGAATAGTATTATGATATATTTTTGCTATGCTGCATATATTTTAACATTATTTATAAACATTTTAAAAAACAAAAAAGCACTCATAACTATTGTTAGTTCATTTTTACTTATTGGAATAATGTATTTATTTAATATTAATGTATTAAATCATTCTGGTGGATTTGTTGGAATTAATTCAAGAGCATTTTTATTAATAAGTACTTTATTAACAATTATTGTTATAATTATTAAAATAAAATATAAACTGAATGAAAGAAATGTTTCTTTTGTATTTGTAATTATAATAACTCTATGCTTTATGGCTTTATCTCAACCAAATTTTGGAGGATTGGTGTTGGAAGACATAGACTATTTTGAGTATAATTTAACTGAATGGATAAATTTCTTAATTATTTTATTAATTCAATGTAATTTATGCATAGATTTTATTAGTCAGAAAGAATTACATAAAACATAAAAAACTTAAATATCGATAATAAAAGGAGAATTGAAATATATTCTCTTTTTATTATTAAATCTAATGTGGGGAATAGAAACTTAAACTTAAAAAAATACAAAATTAAAAACAAATTTATAAATTTCAAAATATAAAATATAATTAAGATTTAATATACAATGATAATATAAATATAATTAGCGAGATAAAAAATCTAATTTAATAACAAAATATGATTTAATTAGAAGATACTTTAAATCCATAAAACAACATAGGAGAGGCAGAGGGATATGGATCAAAAGTGGTATAAAAAGGAATATATAACATTGCACAAAATAAAAGTGTCCGCCCGTTTTTTTTTAGACTGATAGTTAGTTGAAATTATCAGTCTTTTGTTATATAATGAGAAAAATCGTAATATTGTAATATTGCAAATAAGTTTGATAAAGAAAAATAGTAAGTTATAGGAGAAAAAATGTTAGGTAAATTATTTGAATGTGAAGCAGATAAAAATAAGAAGTATTACAGAGTTATACAAACAAAAAAAGAATATAGAGACGGAAAACGATTTCCAATAAATGAAATGGTTGTTGCAGATAAAAAAATTGATTTAAATGCAAATGAAAGTATAGAAATGGGTGGATTTTGCGTATCAACATATAATTATGCTTTTAGATGGCTAATTAGAGGAGATACATTATGTGAGGCTATAATTCCAGAAGATAGTAAATTTTATAAGACTGTAAGTGATAATGATGTATATGTTTGTGAAAAAATGATTTTAACTAATCCTAAAAAGATAGATGATACTTTTGCAATGGAATTATATAAAGTATCTACTTTAAATGAGATTTCTTATTTTAGAGCAATGACAGCGTGTGCAATATGTGGTTATGTAAATACTGCTCTAAAAGTATGTGAAGATAGAGTAAATGCTAAAAATATAAGTATTGCAATATCAGAGTTTGAAGCTTTTTGCAAACGAAGAGAAGAAGAACATTATGGAAAAAATACATTAGAAATTGAAAGTGTTAAAATTATATACGATAAATTAAAAGAAATTCAGAATAATAAAAATAATTGAACGATAAATTATTTGGGAATTAAAGTGAGGGAGATAAGAAGATACCATATTAATCGGCCTGTTTTCTAATGGATAACATTGCACAAAATAAATGTAGTCGCTCGTTTTCTAAAAGTTGAATATTACTTCCTTTTTTGTTATAATAAATAAAGATTATTTAATGGGAGGTAATGTATTAATGGAAAGAATAGCAATTATAGCTGATGTTCACTCTAATATAGTAGCTCTAAAGGCAGTAATGAATGATATAGAAAGTAGAGGAATTAAACGAATTTTTTGTTTGCGGAGATATTTCTGTAAAAGGTTCTTCACCTTGTGAATGTTTTGATATAGTCAATGAAAAATGTGAAGTAATTGTACAAGGAAATGTAGAAGATGCTTTGATTAATTATGGGAATCCTACTATTGACTGGTATAAAGAAAAACTTGGAAATGAAAGAATAAATATTATGAAAAAATGGAGCTTCTATCATGACTTTTATATGAGTGGCAACTTAATAAGAATGTTTCATTCAACAAAGGAAAATCCTTGGGCTTATATTTATGATTTTGATAATGTTGACGTTAAGAAGAAAATGTTTGATGATAAAAATAACATAGTTCCAGATATAGTATTGTATGCACATATTCATATTCAATATATGCAAAAGTTTTATAATAAAACTCTTTTAAATGTAGGAAGTGTCAGTAATGCAGTTGAAATATTAAATCATGATGATACAATACAAGATATGAGTAAAACAACACAAAGTTATTACACTATAATTGAAGGAGAATATCAAGAAAAAGAAAAATCAAAACATTCATTATCTATACAATTTGTTAAAGTTCCATATGATATAAATAAGGAATTAGAAATGGCCAAAAATAATAGAGTACCTCAAATAGAGGATTATATTAAAGAATTAACAACAGCAAAATACAGAAAAGATACAATATCTCAAAATAAATCATTTGAATATACACCACCAAAGTTAAAAAACAAAATTTAAAAATTACCATGTTCTATAAAAACAGGGAATAGTAGTAAATTTGCAATTTAGGAAAATTAAATTTTTAAAATTGCAAATTTTTTATTATTAAAAAAATATTTTTTAATAATTTTAAGAAAAAGATATTATCAAAAGATTAAATATAAATAACTAACTAACTTGAATTAAAATCTAAATTCATAACAAATATGATTTAATTTGAAACTACTTTAAATCCATAAAACAACATAGGAGAGGTAGAGAGATATGGATCAAAAGTAGTATAAAAAGGAATATATAACATTGCACAAAATAAAAGTGTCCGTGCATTCAAATATATGAAAAAAGTAAATGACATTGCGCAAAATGAAACATTTGCAAAATTAAAGGTTTTATAGTATAATAATAATTGTAGTAAATCAATTAAGTCATTCGCGTTTTACTACCAGATAAACAAAATGTTTAAAGGAATAATGAAGAGCCTTAAGAATCTCCTCATGAATGACAGTAAAATATACACAAATTTTTGTGGTTATTTTGTTGTGTATTCATGAAAGGAGGTTCTTTTTGAATTAAATCACATTTATATAAAAATATAAATAAAGAAAAAGAGGTTTTTAATATGAAAATAAATGAACATGATTATTATAGTAATTTAGCAAATTGGTCATTCGATATAATAAATTACACTTCTGAAAACTTTACAAATTGGGTTTATGAAGAAGAAATAAAAAAACATGCAAAGAAGAATTCAAAAATACTTGAATTAGGAACAGATTTCTCTGAAGAAATGATAAAAACTGCGAATAAGAACTTAAAAGAAAGAGAAAGAAAAAATATATCATTTAGAGTAATGAACAATTTAGAAATGGACACTCCTGACAGTTATTTTGATATAGTAACAGCTCGTCACACTGTAATAGACCCAAAGCAAATATACAAAACATTAAAATCAGGAGGATATTTAATAATAAGAGGAGTTGACCAATTAGATTGTTGGAGTTTAAAGAAAATGTTTAACAGAGGACAAGCATTTTACGACAAAAAACCAATAAGTTTAGTAGATTATGAAGCTGTATTAAATGCTGGATTCAAAGATGTAGAGTTAATTCCTTTACATGTAATTGAATATTACAAAACAAAAGATGATTTATATGCTTTGCTTTTAAAAGTTCCAATTTTAGATAATTTATCAGAATTAGAGCAAAATGAAGAGTATGAAAGAATTCCTATTGAAAAAGATATCTTTGAACAATATGTAGCTGAAAATACAAACGAAAAAGGAATAAAATTAATAAGAAGATATTATGGAATAATTGCTAGAAAATAGGAGAAAATTATAAATTTGCAGTTTTGAAGGTAGGGGACTTAAAATCTTCAAAATTGCCAATTTTTCTATATTTTATAAAAATATAGAATTTTTGAATTTTATCTATATATTGACTGGTCCAAATTATTATATATAACATTGCACAAAATAAAAGTTTCCGAACATCAAATCTAGGATTGCTTATTTAAGAAATATTATACTTGCTCCTAATAGTGATTTAGAGAATGTTATTTCATATATATGAATAATTTAATATTACATATTATTAAAGTTACATTACAATTTTATGACATATCTTGTAATATAGTAAAAAGTATAATATAATACAATATGATATAATATAAAGAGAGGAATGAAGTTTTATGAAAATAAAAAATAAATTATTATTTGCTTTTTTTCTTATATTAGATATTCTTGTTGTAGGGTATGCAACTTACATAAATACTATATCACATAAAATAAATGTTTTATTAACAGTTATTGCTGTGTTTATTCCGTTGCCTTGTTTATGGCAAACAAATATCGATGACTATACTGCGAAAACAAAGATTGGTAAAAAAATTGTTGAACAAATTACTGGAATTGGATTACTACTTTGTATTCATATAATTTTTCTTTTAATGCTTCATTTTATTGGAGCTATACTTATTAGTAAAGAAGAAGCCGCTACAGTAATACTCGTTACAGTTTTTATTATTGCTATAACAGCTATATCTGTATTATTTGCATTATCCATAGACAAGAAAGCAAAAAGATATGCAAAATTGTCTTCTGAAGAAATTTTTTTAAAAATATCTATAGGAGAAAATATACGAGCAGGAGGATTATCAGTTATCAAAACTAGTTTCATACTAATAAGCATTTTTATTATTGTGAAAATAATAACAGGATTAGGTAATGAAGTTTTTAATTTTATCCCAAAGTATATTGATGAATATATGATTAATATGCTTTTACCTGGATTAACTTATTGTCTTTTTGCTACTATTATAGGGTTGTTAATATATGTTGTAGGTCGTTGCAAAATTGGAACTATTGCTCGAGCGTTGAACCTTTATATAGAAAGAGAACTGACTCCAGAAGAGAAGAAATTTGTACAAGACGAAATAGATCTTGAAGAATGGGCAAAACAAATTCGTGCTCAGCAGATTATTGGAAATCTAGCAGGAGATAATATTGTAGGTAATGCAATTAAAGCTAAAAGTGTAGCTGGCTCTGTATCTATTATAAATACAATGTCGAAATCAAAAACAGGCTGGTTTAAATTTATTACTATTTTTGGATTTATTTTAACTCTACTTATTTATAATATTTTAAACTAAAACTCTGTACAAGAAAAAGAAAAATAAAGTCAGTAAAATAGGGTATATAAGTAAATTTGTGATTTTGGAGATAAAAGCTATAAATCTTCAAAATTACAATTTTTTTATTATTTTTTATAAAAATCAATTTTTGAAAAAAGGTGGAGACTTATTGATTACATTTAGTCGAAAGAATTTTTAACAGAAATAACAAAAAATAGTATAATCTAAAATTTTACACTTTAAGAAATTTAAAATATAAGTAATGGGGAAAAGAAGCAAATTATATTAAAAGCCATATTAAAAGAAATATATAACATTGCACAAAATAAAAGTTTAGGTTAGGTTATTATAATAATTAAATATAAAATAATATATTATCAACTCAAAGCAAAGAGTTGTATTTTTTTGTCTTTAAGACTGCTAAACATTATGCTTAGTAGTCTTTTTTTGATGGGAGGTGGAAAATATGTTAATTGAAAATCTACAAAAGTATAGAAAGGAAAAAGGACTAACGAAAATACAGTTAGGAAAGAAAGCAAAAGTACACTTTAATACAATTAAAAACATAGAAAAAGGTAGACAGTTAAATCCTAACATAACGACATTAGAAAAACTTGCTACTGCATTAGATATTACTATAAATGATTTAATAAAATAGCATGGAGGAAATAAAAATGGCAACAGAAAAAGAAAGTTTTGTGTTTTATAAAAGCTTTTTTGATGCTCTACAAGATTTGAAAGATAAAGATAGACTGAAAGTTTATGATGCAATTTGTGAACTTGCTTTAAATGAAAATGAAATAAAACTGACAGGAATACCTAAAACTATGTTTACATTAATAAAGCCTCAAATCCTTGCAAATACAAAGAGATACGAGAATGGAAAGAAACGGTGGCAGACCAAAAAAAGAAACCAATGGTTTTGAAAATAAAAAAACCATTGGTTATGAAAAAGAAAAAACCAAAACAAAACCTAATGTAAATGAAAATGTAAATGTAAATGTTAATGAAAATGTAAATGTAAATGAAAATGGTTTTGGTTTTTCAGATGATGTTGCTAAAATAGATCAATTAATGATTGAGTGTTTAAATACAACGAATGTAAATAGTATTTTAGAATGTACGAAATACCTTGAAAAACTACCAATTGATGTAATTGAATATGCGTTAAAGAAAACGTCACGAATTGCTAATCCAAATTGGGCTTATTCAGTGAGCATTTTAGATGATTATGTTTCAAAAAATATTGACACTATTGAAAAAGCCAAAGCTGATGACTTAAATCATAAGACACAGAAACAAGGGAATGTAACAGAAGAAACGGAAGAAGAAAAAATTGCAAGAAAAACTAAAGCATTAGAGGAGGCTATGAAAAATGCAAATAAGTGAATTTATAGAAGCTACAGGAATACTAGAGCAGTATTATGGCAAAGAACTTACTAATGAGCAAAGGCAAATTACATACGAACAACTAAAGAATCTAAGCATTGAAAGATATAGAAAATTAATATCTAAATGTTTACGTTCATGCAAGTATATGCCTAAAATAGCAGATATTATTGCAGCAAATACTGAAATGTCAAATGAGATTACTCCAGAAGAAAAAAGACAAATATATCCTTGCAATAAGTGTAATGGTATAGGATATGTTGTTTATACAAAATTTATATCAAACGGAAATGAAAGACTTCCATACACTTATGCAGCAAGATGTACATGTGAAAATGGAAAATATGTATGCAACAAAGTTCCAACGTATGAAGAACTGGGGATTAAAGTTAGCGATAGATTAAATCAAATAAAAGATACAACAAGAAGTATTGAAAAAATAAAAAATAATCTAGTAAAAAAATTTAAAACTTGAAGGGAGGAAACGAAATGCCAACAAACATTATTATTATGTCTTTCTTAGTATTTCTTTGTGTAATTATAATACTACACGAAGAGCATAAAGCAACTATAACATCAATGGAAAATTGCGAAAAATATGCAAAAGAGTTAGTTAAAAAAATAGATTTAGAAATAAAACTAAAAAAGATAATAATAGCTTCAAAGCAAAATAAAGAAAATTATTTTGTAACATTAGAAAAAATAGAAAAAGAGCTGTTTAAGCAGTAACAACTCTTAGGAAAAATTTTGGATGTGATTTCTAAAATTTCTAATTCAAATATATCATTAAATTAAAAAGAGGTCAATACTAAAATGCAAAAAATTATTTTTTTAGAGTATGAGTATAAAGTTAAAGGTAAAATTTCTTTACTTGATGATGCTTCAATAGATAAAGTAAAAGAACTTTGCCTAAAAAATATTAATAGAAGAAGTTCGGAATCAATACAAGATTTTGAAATAACAAAAAGAGAGGATTATAACTATGAGCGAATTTAACTTATATCAAATTACAAGTGCATTTCCATTATTGATGGAAAATGAGGAAATAACAGATGAAGATAAATCAAAAATTAAAGAAGAATTAATATTGTTATTACAACAAAAGAGTCAAAATACAATTGGATATATAAGAAATATGGAACTAACAATTGAAGCTATGAAGAGTGAAGAAAAAAGAATAACTGAACAAAGAAAAAAACTAGAGAAAAGAGAAAGCAATTTCAAAGAATATGTTAGAGAATGTATGGAACAAAGTGGACTTACTAAAATTGAAACGCCTTTAGGAACTTTGTCTATAGCAAAGAATCCTATTTCTGTAGAAGTAATTAACGAAGATGAAATTCCTAGCGAATATATTCAAGAAATAGTTACTAAAAAGCCAAACAAAAAAGCAATAACAGATAACTTTAAAGCTACAGGAGAAATTATTCCAGGAGTAAATATCTTAACTAATAACTACAGTTTAAGGATCAAATGAAAGGAGTAATATGGAAAATTTAGAAATATATAATCAAATTAAAGAAGTTCCAGAAGAAGCTCAAAAGAAAATAGGTGGAGGAAGACTTAAAGGAATGACAGATATTAAGCCTATGTGGAGAATACAAAAACTCACAGAAATATTTGGAGTATGTGGATTTGGATGGAAAGCTCCAATAAAAAACAAAGAAATAATTGAAGGAGCTAATGGAGAAAAGATTGCAATTGTTGATATAGACTTATATGTCAAGATAGACGGAAAATGGTCTGAGCCAATCGAAGGAACAGGTGGAAGCAGCTTTGTTGCAAAAGAGAGTAATGGATATTATACAAGTGATGAATGTTTTAAAATGGCATATACAGATGCAATATCAGTTGCGTGTAAATCATTAGGAATGGGAGCAGATGTATATTGGGGAGATAGCAAATACAATAATACAGAAGGTAATAAAAACAAGAAGACTAATACTAAAAAAGTGGACAACCTAGACGAAAAAATTACTGAAAGAGAAGCTGCAGCAATTTTTGCTATCATGACTAGAAAAGGAGTAGATGTAGTTCCAAACCTTAAAAAGAATTATAACATTACTAATACAAAAGACCTTACAAGAAGACAATATATATCTATTCTAACCGTAATGAAAAAGATGCCTGATAAAAAAACAACAAATGACATACAAAAAGATTCTACTGCAACACCTGTTGTAGATGAAAAACAAACGACTAAGAGCATGAAAGAATAGGAGGAACAATGAAAACTACTGGAAGTCTATTAGATGTATCAATGGATTTTAAAACAGGAAAGGGAAAACTTGCTATATTAATTGACACAACAGATTTGGAAGTTTTAGATGTTATATCTAACTTTAAAGATAAAAAACTAGATATAGAGATAAAGAAACATATTGAAAAAAGAAGTGGTAAATCTAATAGATATTTCTGGGAGTTATTAGAAGAAGTATGCGATAGTAAAAAGATAGACAAATTAGAAGAATACCGAAGAAGAGTAAAAGAACTAGGAATTTTTAGAGTAAGCAAAATTCCGTCACAAGATTATGAAACACTTAAAAAGACTTGGGAGAATTGGGGCGAAGCATGGTTTTGTGAAGTAGGAGATACTGAAATAATAGGAGATATAGAATTTAAAATAGTGTTTTTATATTATGGTTCTAGTTCTTTTAATAAACAACAAATGAGCAGATTAATAGATAATCTAGTACAAGATTGTAAAGCTATTGGTATAGAAACAAAATCTCCAAAAGAAATAGAAAGTATGTTAAAGGAGTATGACAAAAAATGAAAAGATATAGTATTATAACTGATGATTTAGAACATTGTATAGAATGCGGAAGAGCTAACATTAATAAGCATGAAGTATTTTTTGGAACTGCAAATAGGAAATTAAGTATACAAGATGGATTAGTTATTCCACTATGTCAAGAATACCATCATAATCAATTTAATTGTACTGGAATACATTTTGATAATGAATTAAACAGAAAATGGAAAAAGATAGCAGAAGAAAAGTGGATAGAACATTATGGAAAAACTAAAGATGATTTTAGACTAAGATATGGTCGTAATTATTTATAAATTTTAGGAGGAAATAAAAAATGGGAAAAGTAATACTTCAAACAATGGACTATTCAAAGTTCAAAAAATTAAAAGGAAATAGAAATGTTGATCCTGTTAGAGTTCAAAGGATTATGCAATCAATTAAAAAAGTGGGATATATAACATCTCCATTAATAGTAAATGAAGATTTAGAGGTTATAGATGGACAAGGAAGATTAGAAGCACTAAGGATTTTAGGACTTCCTGTTGAGTATATTGTACATGAAAACATAGGAATAGATGAATGTATATCTATGAATATTAATCAAATAAATTGGGTTGATAGAGATTATATATATAGTTATGCAGATAGAAATTATAAAAGTTATATTTTATTAAAAAATCTTATGGAGAAATATAAATTAAATTTAATGATACTTGCTATGGCAGTTAAAAAAAGATCAAGATTTGATTCTAACATGATTAGAAATGGGAACTTAAAAATTACGCAAGAAGAATATGAAGAAGCACAAAAGAGATTGGATTATGCAATTTCATTTATACCATTTTGCAAAAGAAAGCATGGAAGTTTATCAAAATTATTACAAGCGATTATACTTTGCTATGATTTTAAAGATATAGATAATAAAAGACTTTTTGAAAAAGTAACAGAGTTCATGCCTCTTATGACACCATGGAGTAGCTTGGATGAATGTTTTGTATCTATTGAAGAAGTTTACAATAGGAACATTAGAAAAAGAGTTTATATTTATACAGAATATAGACAATTAATAGAAAACATGAATGTAGGATTAAAGGAAAGACTTGAAAGACTAAATGAGATTGAAAATATAGAGGAAGGAGAGAATGAAAATGATTAAAGTAGATACAAAAAAAGGAAAGATAGAAATTGAAGGAACTAAAGCAAGATTGCTAACAGACTTTGCACATATAGTAAGGGAATTACACGAAGCAGGAATAGAAAAAGAACATTTAGAAAGAAATTTCCAAATGGGATTTATGGATGAAAAAGAAATATCAGAAGAACTATTAAAAACTATTAAATCAAAACTTAATATAAGTGAACCACTAGCCGAATTAATTAAAGATGTTTTAAGCAAGGAGGATGAATAATGTTTAAAGTAAATAAAGGAAGAGTAGAAGTAGATGGAAGAGCAGACATATTATTAGCAGAATTAAGTGGATTAATATTTGCATTTAGAGAAAAGAATGTAGCTCCTGATGAAATGATAAGAAGTGCAATAGAAAAAGGGTTCTTATCTGCAGATGAAATACATACTAGAGCAGGAGAAATAATAAAGAAAATGTCAAGTACAGAATTATTGGAAAGTATAAAGGATTATATAGAAAATGCAGGAGGAACAAAAGAATGATTTTTAAAATACAAAAACCAATTGTTTCAACAAAAGGACAACCATATTTAATATACAATGAAGATAGGAGTATTATGACAGACTCTTTAGAAGTAGGACAAAATCCAGACATTGATAAACTATTCGATAAAGGAGAATATAAGATATATGCAAAAGGTTATATATCAAAGAACGGAAGAGATTTAGTAATAAATAGAAAAGTAACAGGACAGGATTGGTAATAATGAAAGATTTGAATTATCTTAATAAATACAGAGTTGAACTATATAAAGGTATTTTAGGAGATGAACATAATGGAGCTTTTGAAATACCAATAGACAATAATAAATTTATAGTAATTGCAAGTGATGGATTAGGATGGGAACATGTATCAGTACATATAAAGAATGTAGAAAGATGTCCTAAATGGAATGAAATGTGCAAGATAAAAGAAATGTTTTTTGAGGATGAAGAGGTAGTAATGCAGCTTCATCCAAAGAAAGCAGACTATATTAATAATCATGAATATACATTACATTTATGGAAACCTATTTTAGAAACAATTCCTACTCCACCAATTTTTATGGTTTAGGAGGATTAAATGAAAGTAGATATTTATAACACAGATAAAAAATATAATATTATTTATGCTGATCCTCCATGGCAATATAAAGTTTGGTCAAGAGATACAGGACTAGGAAGAAGTGCTGAGAGCCATTATTCAACAATGAAAAAAGAAGATATACAATTATTGCCTATTAATAAAATAACTACAAAAGATGCAGCATTATTCTTATGGGTAACATATCCTTGTTTAGAGGAAGGACTTGAACTTGTAAAAAAATGGGGATTTACATACAAAACATGTGCATTTAGTTGGATAAAGTTTAATAAGAAAAATAATACTCCTTTCGTAGGTATGGGATATTATACAAGAGCTAACAATGAAATATGTTTGTTGGCAACAAAAGGACAACCTTTAAAAAGAATAAGTAAATCTGTTAGACAAGTTGTATTTTCAAAAATAAGAGAACACAGTAGGAAGCCAGACGAAGTAAGAGAAAGGATTATAGATTTATTTGGAGATTTACCAAGAATTGAACTATTTGCAAGACAACAATTTGAAGGATGGGATTGTTGGGGAGATGAGGTTTAAAGAATTATGGAACACATGTCAGTTGAAGAATACAATGTATTATACAAAGAAATTGAAGCCAATCAAAAGGAAAACAAATATAGTAATGAAAAAGTAATAATAGATGGTTTAGAATTTGATTCTCAATTAGAAGCAAATAGATGGTATGAATTAAAATTATTGCAAAGGGCTAAACAAATAAAAGACTTACGCAGACAAATCAGATTTGAATTACAGCCAAGTTATAAGAAAAATGGTAAAACTTATTCAATCAATTAATTATATTGCTGATTTTGTCTATTATGACATAAATAAAAAGAAGTTTATTGTAGAAGATACAAAAGGATACAAAACGGAAATTTATAAACTAAAGAAAAAGATATTTGAGTATAAATATCCTGAGTTAGAAATAACAGAAATATTTAAGTAGGTGGAAATAATGACATTATTTGAATCAATAGATAAAGCAGTAAGAGAAGGATATGCAGGAGTAGATAATACTTGCAATGGAAAATGTACAAAGTGTGGAGAATGTTGTGGAATTGTATTACCAATAGATCAAGAAGATGCAAACAAGATTCAAGAATATGTATTTGAAAATAAGGTATTTGTAAATAAAACTATAATGTTCATGAAACAAAAATTGCAATGTCCATATTATAACGGAAATAGAGAAAAAGGATGTAGTATTTATGAAGCAAGACCAAAGATATGTAGATACTATAAATGTGATAAAAGAGAAATAAACTATGAAGAATTAAAAAGCATGTCGAATTGTATTCCTGTTGATATGTGGGCATTTGCAGAAGATATTGAAAAGGAGATGAAGAAATATTATGGACTTAACAAAAAGACAAGAAAAACAATTAAATAAAGTATTTAATGATCCAAAGAAATTGAGAAAATGGGTAGATGAAATATACTATGAAATGCAACAAAGATGCAAAGAAGAAACAACAAAATTAATTGACGAATATTTGAACATCTATAGCATAACTGTTGCATTTACAGCTCATTACGTTTTAGGATTAGGAAAGAAAAGACTTCCAGAATTTATGGGTAAGATATGGAGAAATATAGATTGCTTTAAAAGTGGACATTTAGACTTACAAGATTGTATTGATGAACTTACTGAATATGGAATAGATTTTACAGAAATTTTAAGATATCCTGGACATAGAAAGGAAATGAAATGATAGAACAACATATTAAAAATTTAGAAAAATATTGCGAAGATGATGAATTATTTGAAAAAGATGGAGATTTTAAAGAATTTTGCGATGGTCATATAGCAGATATAAAAGCAGTAATACAAGAAATAAAATCTGAAAAATGGACTATTAGAGCATTAAAGGTAGCATTAGAAGAAAGAACAAATGAAAGAGATGCAAAGTCAGATATTATTGCAAAGCAAAATAAAGTTATATATGAAATGGCATCTTATCTATCAGGATTAGATATTGATGAAGATATTTGTTCCAAATTAAATAAAAAATGTGACCAAATGGCTTATGGAGAATGTGAAGATTGTATAATTAAGTACTTTGAAGAGAGGTGCAATGATGCAGAAAATAAATCATAGTGAATTAGCAAAAAGACTAATATTAAGAGCAATAGAAAATTATAAGCAAAGGTTTATATTAGAAGAAGATTTAATGAGTGGAGAAGATAAAAGAAAAGTATTAGAAGAAATAGATAAAGAAGTAGAAGAAATAAAGCATAGTAAAGGTTACAAAAAAGAAATAAAAAGATTAGAAAATAGAATAGATTATTTAAGCCATTTAGATGATTGCAATGAAGAATTTGAATTGTGAGGTGAAGAAATTGAATAAGCAAATGAATATATCTGTAGCATTTAGTTTAGATTTAACAAAAATATTAAATCATTTAGTAGAAAATGAAGATTGTATGGCTCAATTAGGAAATTCTACAATACGATACATAGGAGCTAAAGAAGATACAGCAAAAGGCAAAAGAGAAGTATTTGAAATAGAAAGGTTGTGTAAGTAAATGAATATAGAAGAAAGTATATCAAAGTTAAAAAGGCAAATAACAGCAGGAAAATGCGAAAAGAATATAGGAATACAAGTATTTATATCAGATTTAGAAACTCTACTAACAGCTTATGAAAAAGAAAAAGAAGAGAATGAACAATGGAAAAAATATGCGACAAATGATTTAGAAAATCAAATAACAGAAAGAAACAATAAAATTTTAAAATTAGAAGCAGAGCTTGAAAAAGAAAAAGACAAAAATAAAGAATTACAAGATAGAGTAGATTATTTATCAAGAATTAGTGGATTGTTGAGTACAGATACAATTATTGAGGAGGAATAAAACAATGTTAAGTGATGAAGAAAAAAATGCTATTGAGTGGTTAAAATCAAAGATAAATGAGTATGTAATAAAAAGTGAATTAGATGAAAATATAGAAATTATATTAAATTTAATCGAAAATTTAATATTTAAAACTGAAACACAGAAAGAACTTTTGAAATATAAAACAGACAAAATCGAAAAACAATCTAAAGAAATAGAAGAAATAAATAAATCAGATGCAAGTAAAGAACAATCTTCTATGAATTATTATAATTTATATAAAGAATTAGTAGACAAAATAAAAGCAAAAATAGAAGAATTAGATAAAGAATATAAAGAAGCTTATAATAAAGGATTTAAAACAGATATGGTTAATAGATTACGAGAAATTAAATTAATGCAATCACTTTTAGAAAAGGAGTAATATGGACTACAATCTAAAATTTAAAAAAGAAAAAAAGGATAAAGGCTATTGGAGCACATCAGTTTTTGCTGATAACGATGAAGAAGCAATACAAAAAGCAAAGAGATTAAAAGCAAATGGAAAATATTATAGTGTAATATTAGAGAAAATAACATATAAATACAAAACAGTAAAAAAGTGGGAGGACTAATCTATGGAAAATAAATTAAAACCAATGACTAGAAAAGAACTAATAAGAAGAATTGAAGAATATAAACCTAAATATATTTATCAACGATACGATGGAAGAATATGCGAATACGAAGTAGTAAATGATAATTATTTAGTAAACACAAAAACAGGAATGTCATTTGATTTTAGAAGTCATTTAATGTTAGGAAAAGTATCAGAGAAGTTAAAAGATTTAATAGAAATAGGTGACTTAGTAAAAATTGAAGATAACTGTGGAGCAATACATTGGTTTGAAGTATATGAAAATTCAGGAATATACCAATATGACATATTAGAAATAGCCACCAAAGAAATGATGGAATCTATAAGTTATAAAGTAACAAAAATGTGATAAAACATATAAAAAGTCATTAGAAAAATGTGAAAGGAAGGATTAAAGATGCTTAAAATTAAAGATGATGTTGATTTAAAAGAGTTAGAAAAGTATGGATTTAAGCCTAAATATGATGAAAATACAGGAGAATTAATAGAGTATTATAAAGAATATTGTGAAGAACTTGAAAATGCTAGATATTATGAAAAAATAGGATTTCATATAATAAAGAAAAAAAGATTATTTGTAACTAAAAGAGAATGCTGCGGAGGACTTTGGGATGTTTTTAGTGAGAGGTTTGGAGATGAAATAATGAATTTAATATATGACTTAATAAAGAAAGATTTAGTAGAAAGAATTTAGCTGTAATATACAGCAGAAGGAGTAATAATGAGTTACAGAGGTTTAATTATAAAAATACAAAAATTACAAGCATATTACAATTATGAAATTGAAACAACAAAGCAAGAAAAAGTCTTTTATAATCCATATTGCAAGAAAGAAGAATATATAAGATTATTAGAAGATTTTTCAAAGCAGTTAGACCATATTTTAGAAACAGAAGAATATGCAATGAAAAAACATTTTAAGTATTAGGGCTGTAATATACAGCAATTAGGAGGAAGTATGAGTTTAGATATAAATATAACAGCAAAAAGAGAAACAGAAATATATGAAAGCAATGTAACTTATAATTTATCAAAAATGTATTATAAGTGTATTGACAAAGAAAAAGGATTCAAAAAGCTTGATGGAATGAATTGTAAAAAAGCATTACCAATTATAAATAATGCTATACAGGATATGTTAAATAATGCAGATGAATATAGAAAACTAAATCCTGAAAATGGTTGGGGAAGTTATGAAGGATTATTAAAAACTTTACAAGATATGCGAAATTGTTGTGAGAGTAATCCAGATGGAACAATAAATGTATTTTGAGGAGGATGATAATATTGAGTAAAGCAGATGAACTTTTTTACAATTTAGGATTTGAGAAAAAATATCAATTAGATGCTTATGATAAAATCTGGGGACAACTTTTTTACAATAATAAAAGTATGATTAATATAAGCTTTGACTATGAAGGAAAATTCTTTTGTGTATATATAAAAGCATTTGATGGAAGAGAAGAGCCTGCATACGCAACAATGCAAGAACTACAAGCAATAAACGAAAAAGTAAAAGAGCTTCGGCTGGATAGGAGGAGAAGAAAAAACAAATGACTAAACTATGTCAATGTTGTGCTAAACAATTTTATTGCAAAAATTTTAAGAAAATAGAAGATTGTAAAGAATATTATAGTTTCCGATATGTTAAAGATCATGGAGTACCAAGGAGGATTGAAAATGAAAGAAGGAACTAAGATAATTGTTTACTATGTAGAATCAGCATACAATACAAGTAAGAGATTAAAAAAGACAAAAGAAGGTACTTTTATTAAAGAATATAATAGTTACATACAATTTTATGACAAATACAATATAAGAAGAAGTATAATGAAACAAGATTTAATAGATATAGAAAGGATTGAAGATTAATGAAACAAAAAGTAGTACAATTTAATGAAAATCATAAATGGTGTGGAGCATTTGGATTTATAGAAGAAATAAAAAATGAAAGAATAATGGTAGGAGTTCCTGTTCCTCAACAAGGAACTGCATATATATTCTGTACCAAAAATGACTTCGACATAATAGGAGAAACAGACTTATTACCAGCAGGAGAGTGATAATATGAAATATAGAATAAATAAAGATCTTAAAGAAAAAATGCTTACAGAAATAGAACAATATGACTATAATTTAAAACTATTTAATCAGCTTCAACAACAAAATGAAAGTAGTACAAGAAGATTATTATTTATTGAGCATAAGTTGAATTGCGTTGAGAACGCATATAATCAATTGGATGACTTTGAAAAAGAAGTATATGATTATATATTCAAGAAACATTATAATTGGTTATATTGTGAATCTGTATTGCGAATAAACAAGAATACATATTATCATGTTTATAATAAAAGTTTATATTTATTGGCAAAAGAAATAGGGGAAATTTAATTTCTCTTTTTTTATATCTAAATTGCAGAAAAATCAGGGAAAATTAATATACTTTTTTATGGTATATTACATATAGTAGCAATGAAGCAGTGAATTGCTTAAAATTGTTTGAAGTCGTTATTGAAGTCGCTATTGCTGCGACTTCTATTTTTTTATTTGGATATAATTGGCTAGGCAATTATATGACCTCCTTTCGCCATAAATAATATTGAATATGTAAGCCATAAATACCTTAAAATGTTATTTTTTGAACTACCTAGCAAGTTCTTTAATAAGATATTAAAGTTTAAATGTTATACAATTGTTTTTTATAATTATTTTATAAAAAGCCCCTTAAAATTTACACAGCAGGATTTCCCATTCCTGCTTATATTTTTAAATGTAAGTAGAATATAGTGGCATATAAAAATGATGCGTGTTCTAAAAAGGTCTACACTTGATTGTCTATATCGTTTCAAGTTCAGCCACGCGAAAGAGATATAGTATTATATGCAGGAGTTGCTACCGTAAGACATATATGAACCTTTATGCCATTATATTGTGTTTATAAAGAAAGGATAACAATATGCAAACAATAAATGTTTTAGGAACAGAATATACAATAATTGAAATAAATGAAGAGAGCGAAAAAAGGCTAAAAACCACTTGGGGATTTTGCGATTTTAATACCAAACAAATATATATAAATGAGGATATAAACAAAGAAACAGAAGAAAGTTGCAAAAATCTTGAATATTTTAAAAAGAAAGTAATAAGACATGAAATAATACATGCTTTTTTATATGAAAGCGGATTACACGAAAATAGTAGTGATATAAGAGCATGGGCTGAAAATGAAGAAATGGTAGATTGGTTTGCTATTCAAAGTCCAAAGATAATTAAAATATTTAATGAGTTAAATCTTCTATAGAAAGAGGTATTAAAATGGGAATACATAAAAAATCAGATCATGAAAAAAGAAAAATGGATAATGAGATATTAAATAAAAGAGCTAAATTCTTAGAAGTTGATAAAGAAAAACAAGAAAGAATAGATGGATTGAGAAAATTCTTTTCTGAAATATATTCATTTATAGATTTGACCTGTAAACCAAGTAGAGAAACATCATTAGTATATACAAAATTAGAAGAAGCTCAGTTTTGGGCAATAAAAGGTATAACAAGGGAGGAAAAACAAAATGGGAGATAAAGAATTTATAGATTTATGCAAGTTAGAAGTATGTAAATATCACAACAATAAAGTTGATACTTTAAAAGGAGAAGATAATTTTATACATCCAGAAGATGTATATATAGTTTGGATATGTAAGGCATTGCAGAATAACAAAGCATTAGCAAGTACAAATATACCTGATGATATGTATTATGAATTAACATATAACGGAGATAAAAAAGAATTGTATGTTGATGCCTATAAAAAAGAGAAAAATATAGTTGTGAAAGTCGAGGAAATAAAGAATATGGATTTTGGAAGAGCAATACATGAATTAAAGTGTGGAAATAGAGTTGCAAGAAAAGGTTGGAATGGAAAAGAACAATACATAGAATTAGCAACTAAAATAAGCTACAAAAACTCTAAAAATGAAATTATAAATGTAAATCATGAAGCTATAGGAAATAGTGCAATAGCATTTGTAGGTACATCAGGAGTTCAACTAGGATGGTTAGCAAGTCAAGCAGATATGCTTGCTAATGATTGGTATATAAAAGAAGATTAAATAATATGTAGTGGCGGAATAGACATATCTAGTTTTATATTAGATATGGTAAAACTAAATGGCAATGTAGTGGCTACTAGGCATTGCTAAATGGTAATAGTAGACGATGTGAGGTGCAGAATGACACACGAATATAATTGACCTTAAATAGATTATAAAGTAGTGGCGTAGATATTCCAGCAGATAAATTTAAGTAAATCTCAAAAGTCATTCATGTTAAGTGCAAATCTTATCCTACATATATATTGATATTAAAGTACTAGGCAACATTAATATATTTATAGTTAGTGTATTATTTGTTTTTTTGTGTCAATTACAACATATAACACATATTTTGTAAAAATGGTATCAAGTTTTGTATTAGTTATATCCTAGTAAATAACTAATTAATCTAAAAGGCAAGGTGGTATATATGGCAAAGGGAAAATATGAAACGCATGTATTACCCTATTTAGAACAAATTGCAGCAATGTGTAGAAATGGAGCAACAGATGAAGATATATACAAAACTTTAAACATTGGTAGAGAATCATTTTATAAATATAAACGAGAACATACGGAGTTCTCGGAGTCCTTAAGGGAAAATAAAGAATTTGCAGATTTAAGAGTAGAAAATAATCTTAATAAAAATGCAAATGGATATGACTATGAAGAAGAAGTTGTAGTGATGAAAAAAGAAATAATATATAACGAAAAAGGAAAGAAGGAAAAAGAAATAGTCTATCCTGTTGTAGTGCCTTTAAAAAAACATAAAGAATCTGAAACTAAGGCTCAACAATTTTGGTTACAAAATAGAAGACCTAAAGAATGGAGAAATCAAGCAGACGTAAATTTAAGAATAACAAAATTAGAGGATATATTAAATGGTAATAACAGCGAAACAGATAATTGAAAAAAGAAAAGAAATGTGGAAGCAATACAAAGATATAAATAAAGACTATGCGTTTACATTAGCTGTAGCAGATGAACTATTATCGAATAAACCGCTTCTTGAAGAAATAATAAATAACCCTGAATTGCTTATAGAAATGATATTCATAATAGTAGATAAAGATAAAAATACTATTCCATACTTTCTAAATGAAGTACAAAAAGATTTTTTAAACAAATTGAATGAAACAATACAACAATATAACGAAGGAAAAATATTACACATGCGTTTTTTAGTTCTTAAGGGAAGACAACAAGGATTTACAAGTGTTATAACAGCTTATCAATTAGCATGTACGCTATTAAAAAGAAATTTTACGGGTTTTACTCTTGCTGACACAGCAGATAATGTAAGAGCGATTTTCCAAGATAAAGCAAAATACATATATAATAATTTACCAGATGTAGTTAGACCTACAGAAAAATATAATAGTAAAACAGAAATGTTCTTTGAAAAATTAAATAGTTCCTGGAGAATAAATGTAGCAACAGCACAGGTAGGGCGTTCAAGAACGATAAATTTCTTCCATGGTTCAGAAGCAGCGTTCTGGACTTGTTTAATTTCAGATACTCAAAGTTCTTTAGGAGAAGCTTTAACAAAAGCATCTATTCAGATACTAGAATCTACAGCAAATGGGTTTAATGAGTTTAAAGACCTTTGGGATTCGCAGGAATGGATTAATTGTTTCTATGAATGGTGGAAAACATCCGAATATAGAAATAGTTTTGAAACTTTAGATATAAAGGAAGAATTTTTAAAGAATATTCAAACTAAACAAGATTGGATTTGGACAAGACTTAAATGGTTGAAAGATGCAAAGCATTTAGATGAAACACAACTCTATTGGTATTATAATAAATACAATAACTACTTAAATAAAGATTTAATAAAACAAGAATATCCTTGTACCCCAGAAGAAGCATTTTTAAATTCAGGAAATTGTGTATTTGATGCAGAGTTATTAACATATAGAAAAGCAGAATTAGAAGAGCTTTATAAAACTAAACCATATAAACAAGGATTTTTTGAATATAGATGGCATAATGAGGAAGCTAAAGATTATATAATAAATTCTTCAATTAAATTTGTAGAAAAACCACTCGGAATGATAAAGATATATGAAGAGCCACATAATGGAGGATATTATGTTTTAGGTGGAGATACTGCAGGAGATGGAAGTGATTATAATACTGGAACAGTATTAGACAATACAACAGGCAAAAGAGTTGCAACAATAAGAACTCAAACAAATGCAGATACATATACATATCAAATGTATTGTTTAGGCGTTTACTATAATCAAGCATTAATAAGCGTAGAAATAAACTTTAATATATTTACAGTAATAGAATTGCAACGACTTAATTATCCACATCAATATATCAGAGAAGAATACGACAACATATCAAAGAAAATGCAACAAAAATTCGGATGGAAAACTGATAGAAATACAAGACCTATGATAATAGCAACAGAACAAGCAGCAATAAGAGATCATATAGAAAACTATGTAGATATAGAAATGATATTAGAGTGCTTAAGTTTTATATATGATGAAGATATGCGACCAGATGCAATGCAAGGAAAACATGACGATCTTTTATTTAGTGATATGATTGCTGAAGCTACAAGGTGGCAACAAAAAGTAGAAACTGAACCTCAGAAAAAACTAGAAGGTTATTTCACACAAACAGAGTTAGAAGATTTAGGATATAGAGATACACAAACGCCAATAAAAGTAAATGTAACAAAATCTGTTATGAAAAGGAGAAGATAGTATGAATGTTTTATTAATAATATATCTAGCAATTTTTGACGTAATAACAATAGCAAATATAATAACTATTTTTTATTTTGTTAGAAAGATAGAACGAAATGAAAAAGAACAAAAAAATGTTGTAAAAAAAGCAAGAAGACATCCTTCTGTAAAAACATCTAACTATAATAGCTCTTATAATACAAGAGGATATGATAGATATAAAAATAAAGATGGACTATATGAGCCACAAAAACCACATCAAGGAATTGAACTAAAAGCTAAGAAGGAGGAATAGTAAATGGAAGAAAACGAATACCAAAAAATGATTGAAGAAAAGACATTAAAGAAAAAAGCAATTATGAATGAATCTGAATTAGCAGAAGCGGAACAATTTCTTTTATGGTATAGAAGAGCAGACCAAGATAAAAAAAGAATTGGAGTAACGCAAAAGTGGGAAGATGTTGAAAAGTATTGGGAAGGAGATTTTGAATATGAAGACGACCAAGCAGCTCCTAATACAAATATAACTAACTCTAATGTAGAAGGAAAAACGGCATTGCTTTGCGACCAGAACATTGCAGTACAAGTAAATCCTAGAGAACCAGGAGATAAACCTTTCTGCGAAATGGCAAGAACAATAGTTGATTTTATTAAAGAACGTAATAAGATATTTAGAAAAATAGAAGTACACGAGCGTAGGAGAGATATGTTTGGAACAGGAATATTCAGAGTTCTATGGGATTTTGACAAATTAGATGGAAAAGGACTACCTGTTATAACTCCAATACATCCAAGTAGATTATTTGTTGATCCAGCTATAACAGATGTGTACGATATTCAAGAGGCACAATACATAATAGAAGCTAAAAACAAATCAATATATTCTGCAAAAATTGAATATGGAGAAGAAAAAGCAGATGCTATTATACCTAACTTAGATCCAATTGGAAATATTTTAGAGAATATAGAAGAAGACCAATATGTACATTTAATGATATGGACTAAGTATAAAGAAAATGGAGAAAAAAAATTAAGACTTGTAGAAATGTCTGGAGATGGAGTAATCCTAAGAGATACAAAAAAAGCTCTACAAGAACATAATAAAAAGCAAGAACTTGAAGACGAAGAAGAAATGTTTTTAGGAAAGAGAAAAGAAAAAAGAGAACCATTAAAGTTATTTCCTAATGACAAATATCCTTATTTCTTAACTCCAGATATGCACAGAGAAAATACTATATGGGGTAAAGGCTCAGCAGAATTAATGCTAGGAATATCAGACCAAATAGATGATTTAGACGATAACTTATTAAGAAATGCAAGACTAACAGGAAATCCAATGGGAATTGCATCAAATAGTTCTGGAATTGATGTTAGTAAGATAACAAATGAACCAGGACAGATTATTCCAACAAATGATATAGGAGGATTTAAGTGGCTAGAACCTCCATCAATACCACAATACATAATAAATAAAAGAACAGAGCTAATGAACAACGACAGACAAATTGTAGGAAGATTTACAGACCAACAGATTGGTAAATCTCAAACAGGAATAGACACAGCAACGGAAGCACTTGCATTGCAAAATAGTGGTAATGCAATGATAGACCATAAAAAAGGATTATTGCAAGAAACTTTATCAGAGTTATTTGAATATTGTTTGGAACTTGCTTTACAAAACTGGAATACAACAATGTTATTTAGAATAGTTGGAGATAAAGGAGAAGATACATTCTCAGAATTTAATCCTGATATTTTAAATAATGTTCCTGTAATGATTGAAGCAGATACGGATTATAGAGAAGCATATAGAAAAGAATGGCAAGAAAGAAATCCTGACAAAGATATTATGAAAGACTTAGATCCAAACGAATATAAATATATGCAAGTAGAAGATGAAAATGGAAATAAAGAAACTAGAAAAATACAATATGATTTAGAAATATCTGTAGGAGCAGGACTTCCAAATAATAAGGCTTATAGATATACGATTATAAGACAATCATTCTTAGACCATGCAATTACAACTAAGGAATACAGAGAATATTTAATAAAACAATTAGGATTAGATGTACAAGAATATCCTGAAACAATTCAAGAACAACAAGAGATAGGATTAATAGATGAAGAAAATCAAAGATTATTACAAAATCAACAAATGAATGGAAATGTTGAAGGACTTACTCCAAACGGAAGACCATCATTAAATTATATGAGAGGAGCAATGTAAAATGATAGATGTAAAAGAATTAGAAATATTGAATAGCACAACCTGTAAATGTGGACATGAGTTTACTCTAAAAGATATAAAAAGCGTTGAATTTTTACAAGATGCACATGGATTTTATGGTAATTTAGTAAAACACTATTCAAAAGTAATATGTCCAGAATGTAACAATGAAATTATAGTATTACTAAAACAAGTTGGACAAACATGGAAAATTATGAATACTGCAATAGTAAAAGAACAAGAGGCAGAAAAAGAAGAAAACGCCTCTTACACAGAACAAGATGCACAAGTGCAAATTACAGAAAATGCGTCAGAACAAACAGAAATCGAAAATAAAGAAGAAAATAATCAAAGTCAAGAATTTATATGTCCTGAGTGTAAAAAAGTCTGTAAAAACAAAGTAGGACTTACAGCACATATGAAGACACACCAAAATTAGTTATTAAATTTTTAATTTATATATTAGAGGAGTAAACCTGGCTAAAAATCAAAATTAATTAGAGGAAAAAACCTGGCTAAAAATTGAAAGGAGTACAACATGGATAAAAAACAAGAAGGAATCATATTAGAAACAATTGATTCAGAAGCGGAAGGAATTGTCTTGCCTAGTGTAGAAGGAGAGAATGTAGAAACGGAAACAGAAACAATACAGAACACAGATACAGAAACTAATACAACTCCAAATACTGAAATAGACGAAGAAAAGGAAAGTTTAAAAAGAGGAGTAAATGCTGAGCGTTCGAAAAGAAAAGCAGCAGAAAAGAAAGCTAGAGAACTTGAAGATAGAATAAAAGCATTAGAGGAAGCTAATAAAACTCCTGAAAAAACTACCTTAGATACTCTTATAGAAAGTGGAGTAGATGAAAGCATTGCAAAGTCTATTGCTGCAGCTATAGACCAAAAGCAATCTACTAATTCAGAATTAGAAAGAAAAATAGCAAATACTAATTTTGAAATTGCCATAACTAAAAAGAGTAAAGAACAAGGTTTTGAAGATATAGAGGAATATAGTGATGAAATCAAAGAGTTAGTCGATAAAGGACTTTCAATTGAACAAAGCTATTATGCCGTAACTTATAATTCTAAACCTAAAACAAACGACACTAAATCCGAAATAGAACGAAAGTATGAAGCTAAAATGCAAAATAATCAAGCTAGAAAAGAAATTCTAGGAAATTATAATAGCAATTCTGGAGCAAGTGCTACTTCTAAAACTAAAATTAATTTAAGTAAAGAAGAAAAAGCAATTGCTGCAATGTCAGGAATGACACCAGAAGAATATGCTGCAGTTCGTGATATGGATAGTGTTAAAGATTATAACAAATATAACGCTACAAAGAAAAAGTAAGCAGTTTATTACTCCTTATATTGCTACAAATAAAATATAAGGAAGGATGATAATTATGCCAACAACAGCAGCAATGATGACAAGAAATAATTTTGCGAATTTATTAACACCAATTCACAAAAAGATTTTCTTTGATTCTTATAATGAAGTACCAAGTGTGTACAAAAAAATATTTAAAGTTGAAAAAATGGATGCTAAATCTCAAACATATCCACATTTAGGAGCATTGGGATTATGGGAACAAAATACAGAAGGAAGCAAATTCAACCATGATAAATTCGACCAAGGACCTGTTGCATCTTTTGAAGCAAAAAGATTCGACAAGGCTTATGAATTAACATGGGAACTTGTTCAAGATGATTTATATAATGTTATGAAAGGTCTAGGAAAAGGTGGATCTGCTAGAGGATTAGGTAGAGGATTAAGAGCTACAGAAGAAACAGAAACATCTAATGTATTAGCAAATGGTTTCTCTAATGTAGGTTATGACGGAAAAGCATTATTTGCAGCAGAACATCCATTAATAAATTCTACTAGAGTATGCTCTAACTTAATTAACGGAACTTTAACAGACGAAAACTTAAAGAAAGCTATGACTTTAATGCGTGGGCAAAAAGATGAAGCTGGAATAGTAATTCAGGCTTCTGCTAAAAGATTAATTGTAGCACCAGAGCATGAGTTCCAAGCTAAAGCAATTGTAAATTCTATATTACAATCTGGAACAAACAACAACGACGTAAATACTGTACCAAACTTAGAAATAGTTGTATGGGATTTCTTAACAGGACCAGCATGGTTCTTACAAGATACTCAATTTGATAACTTATTATTCCTAAGAAGAGAAGAGCCTATCTTTGATTCTGAAAGAATACAAGATCAAATGGACTATAGAATGTTTGGATATACACGTTTCGACGTTGGTTATTGTGATTGGAGAGGACTTGTAGGAGCTACAGGAGTTAATGAATAATATAAACAAATATAAAGGGGGCAATATGATTTTGTTCCCTTTTATTTGAAGAAAGGAGTGTTTTTAATGTCAAGACCAAGTGAATATTGGAGTGAAGAACTTGCACATTCTAGCGGTAAACCTGATGCAAATTTAGCAGCAAACGCATTGCAATTAGGTGGAATAGATGCAGAAGATTTTGCAACAAAAAAATATGTACAAGACTTTCACAATAACAAAGAACAATTGTTAAAAGAATATATAGATTCGCAAGATTTAGCAAAACTACAAGAAGCTAAAGACTATGTAGATACAATGATAAGAAATCAAGACTTTTCTATGTTTGCAAAAGTAACTGATTTGCAGACATTAAGTCAAACATTAAATGCTAAAATAGAAGCTTGTAAAACTGAATGTCAACAGGAAATGAATACAAGGATAAATGCAGTAGTAAATGATGTTAATAATAATTTTGATGATGTAAATGGAGCTATAAGCCAATTAAATTCAAAGACAAATGAGCTTTTTACATCTGTCAGTAATGGAAAAGACTTAGTAGCAGATGCTATTACTGACAAAGGAATACATACATCTGCTACAGATAGTTATAGTACAATGGCTCAAAATATTAGAAATATTGAAACATCTGGCGGTGGAGATTATGACGAGAATTATGTCAATACCTCTGACGGAAACGCAGTAGAAAATGATATAGCTTTAGGAAAAATAGCTTATGCTAAAGGTCAAAAAATAATTGGTACTCATGAAGATTTAGATACATCTGATGCAACTGCAAAAGATTATGAAATTAGATTAGGAAAAACAGCTTATGTTAATGGAGAAAAAATAACAGGTACTTTTGAAACAAGAGAATATCCGACAATAGGTACAGATACATCAAATGCAACTGCAACTCCAGCCGATATATTGGCTGGAAAAACTGCTTATGCAAGAGGACAACTTATAACTGGAATTTTACAAAACATGGACGTAGAAGAAATTTATGGCGTAGATCAAGCAAGTAATATGAGAGTAAATAATTTTAGTACATTCAATAAAGATCCTTTCACAGAAGATGAAATAAGTTCAAGGTCATATATATCTTATACGAAAGATGGAGAGTTTTGCGTATCAGTTACAAAGCTCAATAATGCAAATACACAATATGTCGAAAGCTATGCAGTAACAGATGATGGATTGGCAATAAATCAAACAACAAGTATTTTTGGAGATACTGTTACTAAAAAATATAGATATTCATTAAGTGATTTAGGTATTGGTAATACGGAAATAATTCAAGATTTAAAAATAAGTAAATATGGTACTCATACTTATTTATACATTCTAACTAAAACAGATAGTAGAAATGATGCTTATATATATGTATATGATTATGAAACACATGATGAAGGAAACATAAAAACAGAATACAACACAAATTATAAATATAAAATAAAAATGGATTTAGGTTATATATCTTTATCTTATAGTTGTGCTCAAATAATATGCTTTAATCAAACTGATAAATACATTTATATTATTTTTATAGATCAAAATGTAAGTCCAGACCAAAATTATATAGTAATAAAACTTGAACAACTTTCAAATGACTTTATAAAAACAGTATATACAGGACCTACTGCGGATTATGGCGGTTCTAACTATAAACAAATAATCGTATCTGATGATGATAAATACATACTTTTAGGTACAGACGGAGGAAGAACTCAATACGGAGATACTTTTAATAGTAGTTCATATGTACCTTTTATTTACAACAAAATAGAAGATGGTAACTATTCTCCATGCTTAGGATTTGCTCCTAACGGATTAAGTATTGATAATTATTATATAGATTCTGTAAGTAATGAATTTATTGGAACTAATTCTAGTACAAGTAAATTAAATAAATATAGTTTTTCTTTAAATAATTATGATGTTCCAGAACTTACATTAAATAAAGAGGTTACAATTAATTATCCACAAGCGTTCAGTTCAGCTACATATAAAGGATTTGGAATTATAGATAAGGTAGGAGATAAACTATTAGTTCAAATGATTTATGGATGGGGAACTGTAATTAATGGAAATCCGAGATATAAAGCAATAGGAACAATTGACATATCAAATATAGATAATGAAACAGAACTATCAATAAGTGAAGTTATTTATACACCTACTAGCACAGTAAGGTACATGTTTGACTTTATGCCTTTTTCTAAATCTGATAAAAGTAGATTTATTTTACATCCAATTCAAGATTATGCAAAAGATGCAATAGTAGTATTGTTTGACATTATAAGTCGAAAACTAATTGGAGTTAGATATAAAGGACAATCTTTTTACAATTATCTACCTAATTACACAGAAGAAACGAGTTAAAGGAGGAATAAAAAATGATTAATGAATTAAAAATAAATGAATTAAAAAATCTGTTTTTCTATACTTTTGGAATTGTACCATTGCAATATTATAACACAATTGGAGATGGTTTTACAGATAATAGACTTGCAATTCAACAAGCAATCTATGATGCAATAGAAGTAGGAGCAAAATACATATTTGTTCCAAAGGGAAATTATTATTATTCACAAACATTACAAAGAACTAATGAAGTAATATTCATAGGAAACAATGTAGATACCTTTATAGAAGGAATAGAGATAAGACAATTTCCAGATTTATGGAATGAAGCACAAGCAACAACAGGAGCTATAACTCCTATAGGTGGAATTATATTAACCGCTTCTGTAGATATTCCAGAATATTATTTAGAATGTAATGGACAAACTTTAAATGTTGCAGATTATACAAGTTTATATGAAGCAATAACGGAAAATATTCCTGAGCAATATCCTGAAACATTTACAATTCCAAATCTAAGTACAGGAACAACAGGCACAAAATATATTATAAGAGCAAAATAAACCCGTCGAAATCAAAGGGTTTAGGAAGGAGAAAACAATGGCAATAGTTAGTAGAACAACAGTAGGACAAGTATTAGATGATATTAAAGTAAGATTACCACATGAATATATAGATGATACATTGTTTTTATGGATAAATGAAACAATGAAAAAGATATATAAAGACTTAGCAATACAAGAACAATACTCTTTTAATACAAGAGCAGGACAGGATTTATATGTATTACCAGAAGATTGCAGTATTGACATGGTAGAACATGTAACGAAATCAACTAGAGCAAGAACACAAGATAATCCTTACGATTGGGGGAATTTTCAAGAAATAAGATCATATCTTCCAAATGAAAAAATGCACGAAGACGGATATTTTGACGGAAGAGAAGGATTAATTGCTTTATATCCTATACCAAAAGATATAAGGAAAATAGATATTTATTATCTTAAAAAGCCTAAGCTAGTTACTAGAAGAGAAGATTTTATAGAATTAGATGATAACTATATAGACTTAGTGAAATTTAATGTAATGTCAATTATAGCAATGTCAGGCTACAATCCAGACATAGAATTAGCAAATGAATATATTCTTCTTTACAACAATTTAGTTATGAAAGCTAATGAGAATAAACATGAGCAACAACAAAGATACCCTGTTATAAGAGATTTAAAAAGAAGCATAAGGTCAAGGAGGGGATAATATGCAACCAAATACATATTTGAATGATATTCACTATAAAAGTGATAATCAAGTAAGTTATTTAGCAGGAGGAATAAATAATATATATCCACCTCAATTTATACAGGATGATGAATGTCAAGATATGTACAATATGTGTTTAGATAAATACCCAGCTTTAAGTACAAAAATTGGAAGAACATTAAAAGCAAATCCAGGATTAAAAGGAAATCAAGTAAAATATTTTGGAGTTGCAGGAACAAAGTATTTGTTTTACATACAAGGAACAGAGTTAAAGGATATGACAGGAACAGTAATAGCAACAGGAATATCAGGAACTAAATTTTCTCATGTCTATTATGCAGATGGAAATAATGAATACTTAGTTTTATATGGAGAAGGAGTAACAGCGACAAGACATAAATTGCCACTATCTGCTGTGAATACTCCAGAAATTTTACCATTACCAGCAGGAGTTACAGAATTTGAACACATGTGCTATCACAAAAGTAGAATGTTTGCAAGTGTAGGAAATATGTTATATGCCTCTGCTTTACAGAATCCAATGGATTGGAGTTCAACCGAAAATTCGGCAGAATATAGAGTTCCTAACTGTAATCAAGTAACAGGTTTAGTAAGTTTTGATGATAAACTAATTGCATTTAGTCAAAAGAATATGCACCTATATTATGGTAGCAATGTTATATCAGGACAATATGATTCTTATACCTGTGTATCTTTAGATAATAATATAGGCTGTTACGATCAATGTACTATAAAAGTACATAACTCATATCTATATTGGTTATATGGTAGAAACATTTATGAATATGATGGTTCTACAATAAGGAATATAGAAAAGCCTACTTCAAACAATGGAGTAACAGGAGGAATACAAAACTTTATATATGGAATAACAATCAATGAAGCGAAGAATATATCAGTAGCAGGAAGCGAAGATAAAGTATATTTTTGGATTCCAGATTATCATTATTTTCTAATTTTCGACCAAAGGCTTAGAAAGTGGACAAAGGAACTTCAATGCGAAAAAGAAGATGAAATGTATTACACAAATATTTGTGATGCCTATGTAGATTTAAACTTCTCTCAAACACCTACTCCAATATATGCTCTAACGCAAGACGGAGTAATCTATGAAATAACAGGTGGAAGAAGAGATGGAAATAAATATATTAGAGCTTATGGTAAGGATGAATATGTAGGAGAAGACGGACAAACAGCAAGAGAAGAAATTCCATTCTACATAAAAACAAAAGAATTTAAAAATGGGGTATTAAGTAAGAAAAAGTCTTTATCTGCATTATGGTTCAACTATGACTTAGATGGCACAGTAAATTTAATTATATCTACAGATGACGGAAAAACTATAACAAAAGAAAATATATTGTCAAAAGGAACAAATAAAACTGAGTGCGTATTAATTCCAAATGAATTGCAAAATTCAAATAGTTATAATTTTGAGATCTACGGTACAGGGGATATTACAATATACGGAATAGAAAGAGTAGATAGGACTCATACAAGATGAGATTTAGGCAATATAGCGACAATGCTTCTACACTAAAAGAGTGGGCGAAGCAATTAAATGTTGCTAACAAAGGAATATATCCTCTATATTCTACCGTAGAAAATACAATTGGACATTGGAAAAATGAATTGAATAAGAATATTGGAATAAATACATTCGGAGTAGAAAGCACTCCAGAAGCTACACTAAGAAATTGGCAAGATAAATTAAATGGAATTTATAATAATTGAAAGGAGTAATAACATGGCAAATACATTGGTTAATCAAGGAACTGCAGGAGTTGCAACAAGTAATCCACAAACAAATATAAATCAAGTTCAATCTAATGTTGCTAATCCAGGAGTACCAAATACAACACCAGGACAGAGTCAAATAAATCCTATAACGATTCCTATTCAAATACAGCCACAAGTTGCTACTACAGGTTATTCTCAAACAACAGGAGGACAACAAGTTGCAGGTAATATACAAGCTCAACCTCCAGCACAATCTCAATCAGCACCATCTCCACAAACTTATCAAGGGAATAATCAAAATAATAATGTAATAAACTTCGACCAAATTTATTCTGCTTTTCAGAGCCAATATGGGAATACATATAATTCAAATAATAATGCTGTAAATAGCGGAATAAAAAAGACATCTATAGGAACGACCATAGTAACTCCAAAAACTACAAATATTAATTCTGTACAAGGGCAATATCAAAGTGCGTATGCAGATACTATAAATAGTGTTATTAGTACATTACTTACTGAAACAGCAAATATGAAAAATGGATTTAATTATGATCCATCACAAGATATGGCATTACGAGTTGCGTCAGAATATGCTGCAAATTCTACTATGCAAAGTCTTGCAGGAAGTGGAGTTTTAAATAGTTCCTCTACTGCAGAAAGAGTTGCAAGAATTGTTTCTGAATTAATTCCTCAATATGAAAAACTTGCTTATGATAGACAAGTTCAATACTTAAATCAATTAGCCAATACTGCTGATATAGTAATGAGTTATGATAATCAACAATTCCAATATTGGAAAGATGCAAAAGACAGAGAGTTCCAAGAAAAAGAATTTAACTTTAAGAAACAACAACAAGAACTTGAAAACGCATGGAAAAGAGTTGACGAATTAGGTTATGTTGACAATAAGGCAAGTACAATCTTAGGAGTAAAAGTTGGAACTTTATCTGGAGCAGCAAGAGAAGCTAAAGAACAAAGAGAATATGAATTAAATAAAATGAGAGAACAATATCAATTAGAATATAAAAATAATTCAGCTATTGCTAAATTAAAGAATGAATTAGAATTAAGTTCTAGTAAAGAATTAGCAAAATATAAATCTCAACTTGATAGAGAAACCGCTGCTTATGAAAGTTCTTTAAGTAGAAGTAATAAAGAATACGAATATCAATTAGCACAAAAATATGGTTCTTCAAGTTCTAGTAAAGCCGATTATACAAATTATTCTACGCATGATGAAATAATAAAAAATAGATGGGGAATAGAAGATGCAATTACAGGTCAAACAAGTGTTAACGACGGAGAAACAAATAATAATGATGCAGTATATAACTACTTAGCAAATGCTTATGCAACTGGAAGAATAAGTCAAAAAGACTTTGCAGCTTTAATTGCTAAATATGGAATAACTGTACCATCTCAAAAAACTTCAAACACTACTAAAACAAATTCTAATAATGGATCTGATTCGTTTGGTTATGGAAGCGGTGGAGGATTCAGATAGGAGGAAGAAGTGTTAATAAATGACGAAGAAGAAAAAAAGAAAAGACTAGAAGAAGCAATGCAAATTACGAATAGTATTAATTCTAATAATTATCAAGATGATTTCTCTACTAATAACAATAGTTTTGATGATGAATACTCTCAAAGACTTCAAGAAGCTATGAGTATTACAAACAGCATAAATCCTATAAATAATGATGAAGAAACTTCTTTTGATATTGATGCAACTCCTGACATGGATATATCAACCATAAATGAAAACAAACAAGTTGGTTATGATGATGAACAAAAAAATAATAATGCAAATATATCTGACAAAATATCATATATAGGAAAAAGAATATCTTCTGGAATGGTAGGTGGAATAACAGGAATCGCACAAGCAGCTTTAACTGATACAGCTAACAATATGCAAAAAGGAAAAAATAAACCAATTGTTACAAGTATATTAAATTCAGTAAATAGTATTATAAATCCAATGAGTTCAAGTATGCAAAATGTATTAGAGTCACAAAAAGAATCTATTGAAATAATAAAAGATAAAGATAAAAGTCTATTACAAAAATTTGTAAATCTATTAACTAAAGCATCTTCGGATTCGATAGATACTATGCTACCTTCAAAGAAAGCAATAGCTCAAACAGCTGGAAACATTGTTCCTGGTATAGATAATGCAGTATTAAATTTTAATGAACAAATTTCAACTCCTATTTATAACTGGAAAAACAAATTATATGAAGAAGGACAGAATTATGGAGCAATTACAAATACATTAGGAAATGTTGGAGAAGCTGTAGGAAATATGATTCCTTCCATAACAACCACTATGGTAACTGGAAGTCCAACAGTAGGATTAGCAACTATGGGAATAAGTGCTAAAGGTCAATCGACACAAGAAGCTTTAGAGAGAGGAGCAGATCTTAATGAAGCTGTTAGAATAGGCGATACAAAAGGAATGGTAGAAATTGGAACAGAAATGTTGACAGGTGGAGTTAATATTTTTGGAAGAGGAGCATTGGATGATATTACAGATGGTATAGTAAATAATGTTAGTAATAATGTCGCACGTTTCTTTGTTAAACAAGGATTTGATGTAGCTGGGGAAAACCTTGAAGAAACAATATCTGATATTGTAGGAACAATAATAGACAAAGGAACAGTAGATCCAGATGCAAGTTATTCAATTAAGGATTGGCAAAAAACAACATTAGAAACAACATTAACAACATTTGCCTTAAATATTTTAACAGGTGGCTTAATAAATGATATTCATAATATCAAAAACGATAATAATTTAAACGAAACAAAAACTGAAATTGATGTATCTGATATAAAACCATTCTTTGTATTAAACAAAAATGCAGATGGAAATATAAATAATATAAACTATGTAAATGGAATAGAAATAGATAATCCAAACAAAGATGTAAATATAAAACCTGCAATAATCAAAAATAATGAAACTAACAGATATAATGTTATAGATACAGAAACAGGAATTTTGTTAGATACAACACCTTACGAAGATATTTCGACAGCTAAGTTAGGCTTTAACAGTATTATGCTTAATCTATCGGAAAATCAAATTAATGATATAAATAAAAACATTACTGAAACTCAGATTACTTTATATAAAGGAATTGATGAATTAATGTCAGAAGACGAGAATATAAATATTGCTTCACAAAATCAACAGAACGACACAATAGAGCAAAATAATATTCAAGGTCAAGAAATTAATAGTCAAAATAATAAAATTGCTCAAAATGGAATTTCAGAGCAAACAAATAAAACTAATATGGAGCAACGAAATTGGAATAATGTTTCAGATAAAAATGTAAAATCTTATCAGACAGAAAATCCAGAAGTAAGTCAAGAAATTCAAGAGATGGCTTATAACTTCCAAGAAGATTTGGCAAATTCTACTTTTGGAGAAAGATACAAAGCAGGAGAAGAATGGACAGGAACAAAGAGAAGTACAACAAAAGAACTAGCAGAAATAAAAGATGATACAGGAGCAAGTTGGGGTAAAATCCAAAAAGCACTAGAAGATATAAGTCAAGGAAAAGGAGATTATGCACTTGCAAAGAAAGTAGAATTAGTTTTAGATAAAGCATTGTCAGAAGGATATAAGAACATTTATGGTAAAAATATAATGCCTAATGAATCATACTTAACAAAAAAAGGAAAGATAGAAGGCAAAAATTATCTACAAAATGAAACAGAAACATCTACAGGAATTGAATCTAATCCAGAAGAAAATAGAATTTTTGGAGAAAGAATAAATAAAAAGGGAGGAAACTCAAATGTCAGAGCAGAACAAAACACAAGTCAGAATACACGCCAAGAAATTAATAGAGCAGAAAAGAGAAAGAACACCAAAGGAGAAAAAGAAATATCAAGAAGTAATGGAGCTAGTCAAGAAAAATTATCCAAAAGTATACAACAATTCCAAAGAGAGCAACAAAAACAACTAGGAAAAGATACTAAGATTTCTTTAACAGAACAAAATAAATTAACAAATACAGAGAGAACTATACAAAAAGAATTTGAAAATATTACAGGATTGAATTATGGAGTATATGAATCTAATAAAGGTACTGAGGATGCAGTATATGTAAATAATGACATTCTTATAAAACATAATAGCTCACAAAGTAAAAAGAAATCTAACTTCTTACCATTTCACGAACTAGGACATTGGTTTAAAGTAAATAGAAAAGCAGAATGGACTGCTATACATGACATCATAGATAATACTATTACTAAAAATCAAATAGAAGAATATAAAAATGTATTAAAAGATAAATCAATGTTTGATAATATGTCAGAAGCGGAAATTAGGGATTACATAATAGAAGAAATTGAAAGCGATTACTTTGGCAACTGGGCTAATGATATTAGTAACTGGGCTGATGTGATTAGAAACAAAATGCTTTCTGATGAATATGTACAATTACTTATAGACATCTCTGATGAAAATATTTCAACTCACTATAATATATTTGGTACACAGGAGCAACAAGAACAAGTTTATAACCAAATAAATGAAATGATGAATAATTTCATAACTGAAAATAAAAATAGTCTTAAATCAAATTCTGAAAGTAATACAAAGCAAACTAAAGATGTTGATTTTAAAAAAGAGTTCCATAATAGAATCCAAAATGCCTTAATAAATAAAAACTCTAAAAGAAGAACTAATTTTGGTATAGTTGATTCAAAAACTGCAACTAGGATTAATAAAATTACAGGAATTAATGTCGAACAAAGAAAACATATTTTATTAGACAATGATATTAGACACATGATAAATGAACATAGTGACAAGATTGCAGAAGCAAAAAAGAAACAAATTCCAATTACTCCAAAAGATATTGAACTTATTCCAGATGTAATCAATGAATATGACAAGATTATAAAAGGATCTGATAATAAAGGGGAACAAACTATACGATATATAAAAAATATGGGAAAGAATAAAATTTATGTTGTTGAAGTAGTTCCAAGTATTCAAAATGATTTAATAATAAAAACAATGTGGATAAAACCAATTAGGGTAATTAATAGTCAACAGACTCCTAATTTAACGTCCAAGACGAAACCTAATGCTGGTAATTCCACATTTGTTACTAATAGTATAGCACAGAAAAACAAAACTGTCAAATCTGATACTGCTACTAATAGTAATATGCAGAAATCTAAAAATAATACTATAAAGAAATCAGACAGAACTTTGTTTAATAGAAATAACCAAGACTTATATTATGATTATTCAGAAGAAGTAAAAGGAAAGAACACATCAACATATTCAAATGCTAAAATGAGAGAACTTATACAAGCGAATGACATAAAACAAATAGATAATAAAAAACAATTTATCAGAACAGTTATAGAAAGAGAAGGTAATTCTTATTGGGGCAATATGTTCAAAGATAGCACTTTGAGAGATGTAAAGTACAAAAATGAAATTATACAAAGCTATCTTGAAAAACAAAATGAAAATAATATTATTGTAACTGATAGTGAAGGAAGAAAACTTACAAAAGAGCAGCAAAATTTCTATAAAGGAAATGATGTTGTAAATGAAAATGGAAATTTACAAGTAGTATATCACGGAACACCATTCGGAAAATTTACAAAATTTAATGATAAAAATGTTTATTTCTTTTCTGTTGATAGAGGATTTGCAGAAGATTACGCCTATGCTAAAAACTTTGAACAAGCTCTTGATGGCGACGTAGAAGTAATGGAAGTATATTTAAAAGCAAAGAATGTATTTGATCCATCAAAAGAATCAGATATTCAAAAGTTAAGAGAAGCATTACCAGAACAGATTAGATTTTTCGCAACTACTTTTGACAAAGAAACATTTCTACAAAGAATACAAAGAATAGATGATTTGCCTCCTATGTGGACAAAAGAACAAATAAAAAATGCAAAGTTCGGAAGAGTTATTGGAGATGATCGCTACGGTTATAACAATGATATTTTTGTAGGAGTAAATAAAAATAATGAAGTAGTTTATGCTAAACATACATACGGAACAGCTTTGGAGCATTTAACAACAAAAGAACAAGAAGAAGCAAAAAAGAAATTACTAAATGGCGAAGATTATGTTGTAACTATATATGCGACTCCATTTGGACAGATGACGGAAGATGCAATAAGAGAAAAATATTCTCAATTAGAAAACGAACATGATAAACGCTATCTAGCAGATACAATTAGATATTTAGATGAAGGAAAATTATATATGTTAGATGATTCTACTTATAAAATATCTCCTTATACAGCATCACAAGAAGCAGAGCATTTAACAGATATTGATAATTGGGAATATATAGAAGGCTCAAACGCATGGGAAAATAACGAAGTTGGAAAAGATGTTATAGATATAATAAGAGATTTAGGTTATGACGGATTAAAGATTTATGAAAAAGGAAAACTTAATTATGCAGTTTTCAATAAGAATCAAATAAAAAGAGTTGATAACAAAAAGCCTACAAATAATCCAGATATAAGATATTCAAATAGATATGACACAGAAGAAAATGGAGAAGGAGGATTCTATTCGCAACTAGAAAAAGTAATAGAAGAAAAAATGCCTAATACTTCAAATGCACAACAAATAAAAGGTATTATAGAAAACTCTGGAATAAAACAAGATGAAATTAAATGGATTGGACTAGATGATTATTTAAAACAACATTCTTTAGAAAAGATAAGTAAGCAGCAGTTGCAAGACTATATAAAAGCCAATCAAATAAATATCAAGACTGTTAGAAAAAGCATGGATAATTTAGAAGCATTTACATCTCCTATAAAGAAAGATATTGAAAACAAGAAAGTCCATATAAGATCTATTCTTGACGAGTACAATATTGATTATGAAGATGATGATGTTATCCCTTATAAAAGAAATGGACTTTTAATGGGAACAATTGGGGATTTTCTTCCAGAAGAACTTGAAAAATTAGTTGACTTAGATAGCTTTGAAAAAGACGGAGAAAATTATATCAATGAATACATAGTTGATGGTATAAAATGGACTTATGAATTTTCAAAACAAGATTTCAAAAAAGATATGCAAGCTCTTTCAGACTTATATGAAAAACTTAATGAAGCTCAAATGAATTTGTCAATGGCAGAAGACGAATATGGAGATAATGCAGAAGAAATAGGTACTCCAAAATTTGAACAATATTCTTTAGAAGGTGGAACAAATTATCAGGAAATCTTATATACTCTTCCGTTAGAAAATCAAAATCAAGATGAAATTCTTAAATTAAGTGGAGAGATTGCAGAATTAAGAGCTAAAGCTTATTTATCTGATCCTGTTTTAGCAACTGACGAAGAACGTATAGAGTCAAATAAAATCTATGCAGAGATAAATAAAAGACAAGAGCAAATTGATAGACTTGAAAAATTGGATAATGTAACATATAAATCTCCACATTGGGAAGAAAAGAATGTTTTAGCCCACGCAAGAACACAAGATTTTGAAGATACTGATGGTAATAAAGTATTATTTATAGATGAAATACAATCTGATTTACACCAAGAAGGTAGAAAAAAAGGTTATATCAATAATGAAAAAATAGAATCTCTTAATAATTTAAGACAACAATTATTAAAAGGTAGAGACGAAGAGGCGAAAATCATGGATAAGCAACGTCAAATCTCTACACAAATGTATCAATTTGAAAGAGAGAATGAATATGTTGTAGATAAAATCTATGAAAAGATTGTTGATAAAACAGATGAAGAAATATATGAAATGCTACCTACTGAATTACAACAAAGAGTCAATGCCTTTAATGCTAGTAGTAGAGAAATATATTTAAGAGAAGAAGAAAGAAAAGAATGGAGAAAAAATCCTAAATATGAAAAATTGTATTCTCAATATTATGAATTAGAAAATAAATACAAGGATATTTCAGATAAGAATTTAGAAATACAAAATCAAATTTCAGAAATAAATACTTATGGTATTTCAGATATATTCCCATTTAAAAAGAACTGGCACGAATTTGTTTTAAGAAGAATGATAAACAACGCAGTAGAACAAGGATATGATGAAGTTGCATGGACTACTGGAAGACAGCAAAGAGAAAGATATTCTTTAAGTAAAGCTATTGACTATATAGTTTATCAAAAACGATATGATACATCAAAAGATATTGAAGCAGGAAAAGTAGCAGATGTTGTAATAAGAGCATATAAGGACGGAAATAAAGTTTTTGATAGAGAGATTAAGGCAAATGAATTGGACAGTTATATTGGTAAAGATTTATCTATGAGAATATTGAACAGCAAAGAAAACGATGGAGAAATATCTAATTTAGATGAAGAAATAAGAGAAAATGGTAATAGTGGAATGTATGTATTCTACGATCAAGAAATTCCAAACTACTTAAATAAATACTTAAAGAAATGGAATAGTAAGGTAGAAGAAATAACTCTTATGGATGCAGACGGAAAAACAGAGTCTAAACAAATGGGATTCAAGATAACTGATGAAATGAGAAATAGCATAAAGCAAAATGGACAACCTTTATTTTCAAATAGACAACTTGATGAAGAAGAAGCATCTACTTATGATGAAAGAATACAAAGAAAAAATAGAGAACTAATAAAAGAATTAAGAGAGCAAAAAGAAAGTATACAAGGATTAGAAGGATATTCAAGAACTGAAATAAAAGATATAGTAAATAACTATATTCAAGATAAACTTGTAGAAAATGATTTAGAAGATATATCAATAAATGGAGCAGAAATAATAGGAAGCAGAAATAGAGGAAATGCAAAAACTAATTCTGATTTAGATTTAGTTGTAGAATATTCTGGAGATATTAGAGAAGATGATTTATTTAATATCTTAAATGAAGAACCATTAGAAATTGAAGGAATAAAAGTTGACATTAATCCTATAACTGCTGATAATACAGGAACACTAGAAGAATATCTTGAAAGGTCAAAACAATATGATAGAGAAGTATTAAATGCAACAAGCAAAGAAACAATTAGAAAAGAAGATCCTAATGTAGCACCTGGAGCAACAAATGCACAAGGAGCAAACAGATTTATAGAACAGGAAATAAGAAAAATTGAAGCATCAGGAAATTGGGATAATTCTATTCCTGTAACTAAATTAACAGATATAAGAAAAACAATTGAAGATTATCTAGGTTTAGGAATTAAAAAAGGACATTTTAGAGAAAGAGCATACGGAATATACAAAGAAGGTAGAGATGTAATAAGAGGAAAAGAATTAAAAGATATAGACAACATATTACACGAAACAGGACATGCTCTTGATTTAGGAAACAGACTTAAAATTGATAAAGAATCTATTGCAAATGAATTATTGACAGCAATACAAAAACATGGTGGATATGAGAACGAAACAAGAAGTACAAAATTAGACGAAGGATTTGCAGAAGTTATAAGAACATATTCTATTATTCCTGAACAAGCCAAAGCGGATTATCCTCAATCTGTAGCAATATTAGAAGAAATACGAAAAGCAGATAAATCATTCGACGACTTTATAAGAAAAGTGCAACAACAAACATATAACTACATACATCAAAATCCACAAAATAGAGTACATAGTAATATTAGTGTAGGAGAATCAAACAGAACTCCATTGACAAAAGCATGGCTAGAACAAGAAGTAATGAGAAATATATGGGATAAAGATTATGCAGTAAAGAAAGTAGTAAGTGAAATTGCAAAGATTGGTGGCAAAACAACAAATCAAATTAAAGCTAGTAACAATGCTTATTACTTAACAAGACTTGCAACAGGAATACATGATAAAGCAACTTCAATGCTTTCTGATGGATATATAAATGAAAAAGGCGAAAAGATAATGCCTGGATTAAATAAAGTTGGAGAAATACTAGGAGATGATCCACAAAGATATAATGATTTAAGAGATTACTTAGTAGCAAAAAGAGATACAGACTATAAAGCCAAGACTTTAAAAACAGGTATTAGAGATATGGACACAAAATATGTACTAGAGAAATTTGCAAATGATACACAAATAAAAGATGCAGCACAAGTAGTTTATGATACTTTAGATGGAGTTATGAAATATGCAGTTGACAATGGATTAATTAGTGAAGAAACAGCAAAAGACTTAAAAAATAGTAATGCGTTCTATGTTCCAATGCAGAGAGTAATAGAAGGAAGAGGAAATCAACTAGGAAGAAAAGGAGCAGTATCAGATATTATAAAAGCAAGAACTGGAAGTGAACTTGACATAAAAGATGTGCTAGAAAATATAGTTTCAAATTCTACAAATATTATTCAACAAGTAGAAAACAACAATGTATTAAGAGCCTTATATAATCAAGGAGAAGAAGCAGGATTAACAGGATCTATATATGATGTAATTCCAACACCTATGACAAAAGTTGGAACTGCAAATTTAAGTATGTGGGAAAGCGAATTACAAAAGCAAGGAGTAAACACAGCGAAGCTTGACTTAGAAAAAACTATAGACTTATTTGTTCCAAACAATAAAGTAAACATTCAAGAACGTATAACAAGTTTTATAAATGAAGATGGAAAGAGAGTATATTTACAATTTGATAAAAAATGTGTAGATTTATTTAATGCTCTAATGAATCTAGATGGAAAAACAATGAGTTTCTTTTTAAAGATAAATGCTAGACTTAATATGCCTTTAAGATATGGAGCAACAATGGCAAATATAGGATTTGCAATTCCAAATATGATTTCAGATACAGCACAAGCAGCAATATTCTCAAATGCAGGATTTATACCTGTAGTAGATAATGCTTTAGGAGTTTTAGATATATTAACTGCAACAAATAAACATGTTAGAAATTTTGTTAAAAATTATTCGCCAGAATATGTAAACAGAATAGAAAATATGTATAACTTATATAAACAATCTGGAGCAACAAGTTCTACAAGAATGAGTCAATTCAGAGATTCAACACAAAGTAATATGAAAGATATTTATGGAACAAAAAATAGTAAAGTTTTAGGAATAAATGAAAAATGGAAACCTTTAAAACGATTACTCGATATAATGACATACATTCCTGAAATATCAGAGCAATCAACAAGATTTAGAGTATTTGAAAGAAACTATGATATGTATAAATCAAAGGGCAATAGTGAAATGGATGCAAGAATTTTAGCAGCTTTAGAATCAAGGGATGCAACACAGGACTTTGGAAGAACAGGAAACTTAACAAGAGAAATAAATCAATTGATACCATTCTCTGCTGCAAGAGTAGGAAGTAGTTATACATTCGCAGAAAAAGTGAAGGCAAATCCTAAACGAACAGCAATGAGAATAGCAATACTTTCAGCATTAGCATTAGCAATAAAAGCAATAGGTTATGACGACAAAGAAATAGAAGAATTAAATCAACGAAAAAAAGATGATAACTTTGTTTTAAGAGTTGGAGATAATGTAGTTACAATTAAAAAGCCACAAGGATTATTAAGAAGCATAGTAAATCTTACTGAATACATTGAAGATCTTGCAACTGGACATATAGAAGATGGCAAAGAAGGAGAAAGACTTGGAGAATGGATAAACAATGCTATTATGGATAATGCACCAGCAGATAGCGTAACAGGACTTGTTCCAAACATGGTAGCACCTTTAATTGAAAACGCTATAAATAAAGACTTATATTACAATACTGATATAGTAAAGAGTTATGATTTGGACTTACCAGACTCTCAACAATATTATGAATATAATTCACAACTTGCAATTCTTTTAGGAAAAGTCTTTAATTATTCTCCAGCAAAAATAGATAACTTAATCTCAGGATATTTCGCAGGACTAGGAACACAAGTAACAAACATAATGGACTACGCATCAGGAAAACTAGGCATAACAGCACAAAAGGCAGAAATGGGAGCAGAAAGTAATGCAGTAGGAAAAAGATTTATTGTTAATGTAAATAGTAACTCTGCTTCTGTAGATGAGATATACAACAGAAAAACAGAACTTACAAAGAAAAAGAATGGAGGAACAATAACATCAGAAGAAGAGGCAGAGCTTTCAACTATTACAACAGCAGTAACTAATATGTCTAAAGTAAATAAGCAAATCAAAGAAATTAAGAGAGATTTGACTATGTCAGGAAAAGAGAAAGCAGAACAAATTAAAGAACTTCAAAGGCAAAGAACTGATATAGCAAGACAAGCATTAGGAAAAGATTTGCTAGATGACACAAACTCAGAAAAAATAGAAACAACTTCATTCTACCCTACAAATTCTTCATTAAGTTTAAATAAAATGACATTAGAACTAACTCCTGAAATGAAAGAAGAGTATTCAAAGTTAGCAAGTGAGTTCTATAAGAAGTACGAAAAGCAAGGCTTATATAGTGAAGATAAACTAAAGCAAATAAAAACAAAAGCAAAAGACTATGCAAAGAAAACACTTATGCAAAAATATAAAAGTCAATTAGTAAAATCAAAGTAGGGAGGGTGTGGTATTATGGATAAGATTACATTAGGACAAGCAGTAGGAGCAGTTGTAAGCATTATAACTTCTTTATCTGTAATTGTAGGTTTTTTTATAGGAATATACAATTTTGTTAAGAAAAAGACTACTGATAAAATTGCAAAGAATACAAAAGATATTGAAGAATTAAAATCAGAAGTAGGTTGGCTCAAAAGTGAGATGCAAGATGATAAAGAGGAAAGAATCATCATGTTACAAGGATTATTAGCTTGTTTAAAAGGACTTCAAGAACAAGGTTGTGATGGAGCAGTAAGCAATAGCATCTCAGAAATAGAAAACTATTTAATGAAAAAATCTCATGTGTAAGGAGGAATTATTATGTCAAATAAAATGTATGATATTTTAAAATGGTTTACTTTAATATTTTTACCAGCATTAATAACATTTGCAGGAATAGTAATGAAATCGTTTAATTTTCAATATACTGATATAGTTCTTACAATATCTACAGCATTTAATACTTTCTTAGGAACTATATTGGGTATATCTAATATTCAATACAAAAAGGAGGATAAATAAAATGAGTAAATTTGGAATAGATGTATCTCATCATAACGGAACTATAGATTGGGAAAAAGTTAAATCACATATTGATTTTGCTATACTTAAAATAGGAAACATAGGAGATGGCAATAAATTCTTGGCTGATAATAGTTTCGAAAGAAACTACAAGGAATGTACTAGATTAGGTATTCCTGTAGGAATATATGTATATTCTTACACTAATGAAATTGAAAATATAGATGATTGTGCTAGAGCTACACTTAAATATCTTGACGGAAGAAAGTTGCAATTACCTATATATATAGACATGGAAGACAAAGAAATTGCTCCAGAAGGAAAAACAAAACTAACTAACTTAGTAATTACATTTAATACAATAATAGAACATGCAGGATACTGGGCTGGAGTTTATGCAAATAGAAACTGGTATGACAATTATTTGAATAAAGAAACTATAAAAAGAAAATATACTACTTGGATTGCTACATATACATCTGGAACTGATAAATACAAAGGCGAATATGATATATGGCAAAATAGCTCAGATGGAAAAATAAGCGGAATTAATGGAAGAGTTGATACAAATTATATGTATCGTGATTTAATGGCTGAAATTGGAAATACAAAGGAAACAGATACAACTCAACAAACAGTATCAATAGTTGATTTAGCTTATGAAGTTATTCAAGGAAAATATGGTGTAGGAGAAGCTAGGAAAAAAGCTCTAGGTTCTTTATATGAAGATGTACAAGCAAAAGTAAATGAGATTTTAAAAGCAAAAAAATCAAATACTGAAATTGCGAAAGAAGTTATCAGAGGTAAATGGGGAAACGGCGAAACAAGAAGAAATAAATTGGAAGCAGCAGGTTATAATTATAAAGAAATACAAAAGATTGTAAATAATTTGTGCAAATAAGAATATCCTTCATTGCTACTAAAATTTTAATAAGGAGGAATTTTTATGATAACAGGTATTGATGAAAATGGAAATTTAAGAAATGTTAAAGTTTCAGAAGAAGGAGAACTTTTAGTTAAAGTAGGAGGTAATTCTGGAGAACAAGAGCAAGAAAAAGTTATAACTGAATCAAATGAAACTACTTTATATGCAAACATTTTAACTTTAAATACAGAAGAGCAAACTATAGGAGTAAACAAAAAAGTTACAGAAATTTCTATTGCAAATTATAGCGAAACAGCAAATGTACTATTAAGTGTTGATGAAGAAAATTATGTTGTAGCACCCAATTTAGCAATAGACTTGCCAATTAATAAATCTGTAGGAATAATTGGATTATCTTCTACAGAAGCAGATACAAAAGTACAATATATTATAAAGGGGGAAGAGTAATATATGAGTATAAGATTTTTAAAAAATACAAAAGGTGGCGGTGGCGTATCAAATATATCTTTGAATATCTTCGCCCAAACAACAGAACCAGAAGAAAAAGACGGTATATGGCTTGAAACAGATAAAAGTTTTGATAAAGTACATTTTGATAATAATGTGAAAAGAATAACTATTGAAGGATGGGACACAATAAATGAATATCCTACATTTTCATTTAATAGTAATAATTATTTTCATCAACATATAATGATAGGAGATTACTTTTATGTTTTCAATAGACAAGATTATAGTAATTTATTTTATAGATGTAATTGGAAAACTGGAGCAGTCGAGACATTAACACCACCAAAAAGTGGAATACCTAGTTCATCATTATATTATACCACCACCTTAGTAGGAACTGATATATATTATGTAACATCTAATCCTCGTACACTTTGTAAGTATGACACTTTAACTGATACTCATACTAATTTAGTTTCATTACAAACAAATCATAATTATTGTGATGGTACAAAGATATGTAGTGTAGGAACTGATGTTTATATATTTGGGGGTAGTTTTGAAGAAAGAAAAATATCTAAATACGATACATTAACAAAGTCATTATCTTTAGTTAGGTCAGATAATCCTATATATATTAATGATGTTAATAATAATGGTTGTTTGGCAGTTTCAGGAGATATTATATATTTAATTGGAGGTAAATTATCTTCTGATGGTACAGCGAATAAAGTGTATATTTATGATACAAAAAATAACGTTTTTACAGAACTTGCAGATACTCCTGAAAAGTCTTATGCTAAAACTAAAGCTTGTGTAATAGACAATTATATATACATAGCCGGTTTAGGTTCTACTACAACATTATATAAATACAATATACTAACAGATACATATGAAAAGAAAACAAATGCATCTAGTGATATTAGCGGGAATTGTTCATTTGGTGTAGAAAACAATAGATTTATAGGATTTATACCAAATGGCAAAGTATTAGTATATGCTTTAACGTATGATTCTGTATATGATTATGAAAATAATTCAGTAGTAGTATGGGACGGCTTTGGAAAATATAAAACACAACTAACCAAATCAGCAGATAATCAAGAAGGAAAGATACAGACATTATTCTATGATGCTTATCATTATACAGTTGAAAATGGATTAGATAACACTATACCAACATATTATGGAGATGGAGCACAATGGATAAAATTTAAAAACTAAAAAAGAGGGGAAACCCTCTTTTAATTTATGTTATAATCCTTATAAAAACCCTCTTTAGGTATATTGTATTTATCTAAAATAGAATCTATTTCTTCTAAAATTTCATTTATATTATTATTTACTATATTTTCTTCTTCCTTTTCCTGAAAAAGATAATTAATATAAAATATCAAATAAGCATATCCATTTATTATAATTGCAGGAAATCCTATAATTAATTTCATTACTAAACTTTGTATATACGAATATACAAATATAGATATAGATGACCAACTAAATAAGAACATTATTAAGATAACAGGTGGAAAGAACTTGTTTTTAAAACTAATTATTTTTTCGTTTGTTTCTAATCTATCTATATTTCTATGATATTGTTTTACTAAAAAAAAGATTCTTTCTTTTTCTTCATCTGTTATTTCGCCTTCATATTTTCTATTATTTATTCTAATATTTGAATCCATTGTTTTTCTCCTTTTTTATTCTTATGTTATATAAATCATTTTACAAAATTAACAATATTTTGTCAATATGATTTATTAGAAATTTGACAATTTACATAAAATGGTTTATAATGAAATAGTAAACATAATGTAGAAAGGAGGAAAAATAATGAGCAAATATACTGATTTTAGCCGAAATCCCGTTGTTTTAAACGATTTTATTAATTATTTAGAGAATATGAAGAATTTTTCTACTCAAACAATAAAAGGTTATGAATTGGATTTAAAATTATTCTTTAAATTTATACTAAAATACAAAGATATAAAAATTAAATTTGATGAAATAACAATATTCATAATATACAAAATTAAACAAGATGACATAATTGCTTTTTTAGTATATCAAAACTACTATAAAAATAATTGCAGTAGTACAAGACAAAGAAAGTTAGCAGCAATAAAAGCATTTTTTAAGTGGCTTTATATAGAAAATCCAGGATTACAAATTGAAAATCCTACAGATAATTTGCCTCATATTCAATCAATAATAAGATTACCTAAATATTTAACTTTAGATGAAGCTAAACAAATTCAAAATATTTTCAATAGAAGAAACTGCAAATACTATATTAGAAATAATGCTATTATAACTTTATTTTTATCAACAGGAATAAGGCTAAGTGAACTATTAAAAATAAAATATATTGATATAAACTTTAATAATAATTGTATAAATGTTGTTTGTAAAGGGAACAAGGAAAGATTAGTTTATTTTTCTAATTATTGCAAAGAAAAACTATTAGCATACTTAAATGTTAGAAACAAAATAGCAAATGACAATGAATACTTTTTCTTAAGTAATCAAGGCAAAAAATTAAGTAAAAGTTCAGTTGAAAATATTTGTAAAAAAGCATATCAAATAATGGGATTAGAACAGAAACATTATACAGTACATACGCTACGACATACTGCTGCAACAATATATTTTGAATTTAATAACAGAGATATTTTATTACTCAAAGAAATATTAGGACATTCCACAATTTTATCAACAGAAATTTATACTCATACTTATAATAATTTAGTTAAAGATGCTGTAAGCAAAAATCCTCTGAATGATTTTAACTTAAAAAAATAAAGGAGGGATAGAATGAATTTCGATTTAGACACAATAAGAAAAAATAAAATTGAATTACTAGATTGCCAATGTGAAATAGTATTAAAAAGTTTAGAATACTATTGTTATTCTGCAAATTTTTTATATGATCGTAATAGAAAATATACGAGTAGGGAAGATGAGTTAAAAATAGCTTTAGTAACAGACACTTTTCATCAAATTTCTAAACAATTTGCAGAATCAAAAAATAAAAATAAAATTATTCAAATTGAAAAAAAGAAAAAAGTTTCTTAAAAAGTATTGACATTTTACTGTTTACATGTTAATAATAAAAGAAAGCATTATTTTAGTAGTATTGATAAATATTATTAAGATTTAATTTATATAATAACGACATTTGAGATAAAGTAATTTGCTACCAATAAGAAAAGGGGATATAAAAATCCTCATTTATTCTTAGATATAACATTGCACAAAATCAAAGTTTTGTGCAAAAAGAAATAGGAGTTAAATATAGAATACCTGATTTAGGTATCCCCTTCAAGTCTTGATACTACTTGCTTACAAGCTCTTAATAGTATCTTATATTTAGTTATTTTTCTTATAATTTATATTCATTTTATCCATTTTCAGTATTTTCAGTATAACGGCTATTTTTTATTTATACTATATTCATTATATTTATGTTCTTATATTAGATCTTATATTTTAAACAACAACTTATATTACTTAAATAAAAAAACGCCTTAAAAACGATTTTAGCGATTCGTCTTAAAATAGCCTTATTTTTTAGACAACAAACTATATGGCTAATTTTTAAAAACGGCTTAAAATCGATTCTCGTGCGTCGTTATTTTAGCGATTTTTGAGCTAAATCCAAGTTGCTACAATAATTACATAGATTTATATAAATCATTTAAAATTACATATTATTATAATAAATATGTATAAAAATCTTATAATAATTCAATATAAGTTTTATAATATCAAGATGTTTGTAATTGTAAAATAAAGTTTTAATCATTTTAGATGATTAGTTTTATGAGAATAATATAATAATGTCTTAAAAACGATTTTCGCAAGGTTTAGATTTATAAAATTATAATTAATTCTGAAAATACTGTAGAAAATTCATCAAAACAACAAATGTTCGTTTTTTAGAATTATAAATCGAACATTTAAAATTTAACATTTTACAAATTTAAATTCAAATTTTAAAATTAAGTATTAAATTTATAATTTTTTAATTCTTACTAAAAAAATTTTAAATTATTTTGCAAATTTTTTATCTAGTTTACATATTGAATTCTTAAAATTCCTCACTCCTCCCTACTCTACTGCTTTTATCCAATTTAGAAATTTTCTTTAATCTTTAATATATCTTTTAAATACATATTAACTTATAAAAAATAAGGATTAGTAAAAATACCTCTAAAATGGTATCTTATACTAATCCTTTAATAAGAATATATTACTGTAATTATAGGTTGGGTTGTATTATCTATCATACCCCTGATAGATTTCATAATTATACATTAGATGTTCACAAATCCATATTGCTTTACGTTCAAGCTCATATGATTTTTTTCCTCCATCCCAATGAATTGAAAAGAAATTAGGCCATGAAGCCATATAAAAAGAACTAGATGCTTTATACTTGCCTTCTTCATCTCTAATACAAAAGATATTTCCTACCACTTTTTGCCGACCAAAAAAAGTTTTCTTAAATACCTCAAAGATTAAAATGTCTTCAACTTTGTTTTTTAATACAACAGTAAACATTCCAATACCTCCTTAAAATAATTATTTTGATGTTTATACTATATGTTAACTCCAAAAGGAGATTAAAAAAATTAATTGTTATTATTTTATCATATCTTTCCTAAAATTGCAATAATTTATGAGTTTTCTGAAAAAGGTATATTTTTTTGCATAACAATTCATATACATTTAAATTATTATGATTATCATTTACAAATATTTTTTAGTTATTATATTCAACTTTATTGGTCCTTCCGACAATTCCTATTATAGGTTTCATAATTAATTTCTCCTAATTCTATAATTTTTTTCCGATTTGTTTCAAACTTTCAATTAAATCTTCATATAGTATATCTTTAGCATAAAAATTATCTTTTTGATATCTTTCCCATTGCTTTTTCATAATATCACTATTTTCCAATTGTTCAACAGATTTATTCCAATCTTTGATTATATTTAAAGTGTTTCTATGTTCAGCCGTAGAATAAATAGCATTTTTTAAGATATCAAAATCTATATTTCTCTTTTGAGTATTTAACAACATATATACATCATAATAATCTCTGACTCTAGTTCCTAATATTCCTCTTTTAATAATAGATTCAAATTTTTCAGCAATAACAGTTTCAAGATTATATGACCAAATCTTTATTTTTCTATCTTCTAACATTAAGTCAAATGAATATTCAATTTCTTTGTATGTAATTTTATCTCCTGTAGTTATATCTATTTTCATAATAACTGGCATAGTAGATAAATAATTTGCTTTAAATGTAACCCTATATCCGCCATAGTCATCATCCTCTCTGATTAACTCTATTTTTTGTACTTCAAAGGTAACGTCATCATCAAGATGTATATTACAAATTTCGTTAACGATTTTTGATATATTTTCTTCAGTAAGTTTAAATCCTTTTATAGTAGTATCCATATCCATTGTTGTTCTGCTATCTATACCAAGCATTGCAGAAATTAGCATTCCACCTTTTAAAATAAAGTTATCCTTGTATCTTGAAATAGAAATTCTTTCTAGGAAATCTTTCAAGCATATATGTTTGTAAAACTGATTGTGCTGAAACTTTATTTTCTTTTGCTATATTATTTATTATTGCCTTTAAACTCATTGGATTTCTTTTCATCCAAGTACCTCCATATATTGTGCTAATATTTTATCAATTTTAAATTTTTTTGCATACTCTGATAATAAAATTAAATTTTTATCTTTTCTTTTCATATACTCATTTATTGCAGTATTAAATATCTGTAAATCAATTTTGTTTCTATCTCTAATAATGTCACAAATTGTTCTTTCTAAATTATATGTTTTTACAGTAAAATTTTTTTCAAGTTCTAATTCAGTTAATCCTAAATCATAAAATTCTTTTTTTATGTAATGTACATTCAATAAATTGTTATTAACTCTATTATTACTTGGAAATGTCATATCTAATTGAAATGGAGTGCGATCTGTCATCCCATAAAAATATAAAGCTGTATTGTGAGAGTATATACCATTTTTATATTTTTCTCCCATTAACCAGAATTCGTTTATATTTTTGTCTGGAGTTGCATATACTCCATGAGCTATTCTATTCAATAATCCTTCTTTAACCAATGAATATAAATCATGCCTATCTATGTTATATTCATCTAATTTATTAGCATATATTATTCCATTATTCTTTTCTATAATTTTTTTATAATTATCCATAATACACCTCATATATTTCATATACATATTATAGTCCAAATGTATATGAAATGTCAAGTGATCTATTTATATAAAAATGTAAAATTTTATATATAATCAAAAAAATAAAAACTTCAATAATTATTGTATTTCTAAGTAGTTATTATAAAAGTTTTGTACAATAAGAGATAGAAGTAAAATATAGAATACTTTAAATATGCCTCTATTCCAGTATTTTAGCCAATTTATCCATTATTGATTTATTTCTTATTTTTTTATCATTTTATTTCTTACTTACTATTTTAAATTATCCTTATTAACATTATCTTTATAATTATCAATTTATAACTATTTATATTAATTTTATATATTTCTCTAGCACTTTAATTACTTAAATAAAAAAAACGCCTCAACTTTAAATCCATAACTTCAATTATTCCGTAAACTTCGTCTCCGTTAGGAATAAATGTCGTGTACATTTTTTCCAGAATATATATTGATTAATTTCGGATTTATAGGCTTTATATTAATCTCTTTTTTTAGTTTTCTTTCCATACTTGAGTTTACCTCAACTATTTTTTCAACTAGAATAATAATTTGTCTTTATTCACTTTTTCATCTTTCTTCTATATTTATATTCCTTTGAAATTCATATTTAGCAATTTCGCAATTTTTTAAGCCTAATTTTAAAACGTCTCCATTTGTTGGAATGCCATTAAAGTAGCAATATGTTGCAATACTTATCCCGCCATGAGCAACCAATAAAAATTTTTTTCCTTGTTATTCTATAGCTTGCCTATCAAGAAAATCATATACTCTTTTAAAAAAATCTTTTATATTTTCTACATTTTGATATTTGCTGTTGCTATAATAATTCCAAAAATCAGATAGATTATAATCAAAAGAATTCTTTCCCTCATATTCGCCATAATCTCTTTCAGATATACCACTATCATATTTAATAGGAATATTTCTATTTCTGTTTATTATTTCTGCAGTTTGTCTTGCTCTTATTTGATTCAATTCTATGTCTGATGATCCTTGAAGTTTATGTTCTAAATTCCAATCAGTTTGACCATGTCTTGTTATTATTAAACTCATATATTCTCCCTTTTTTCTATTTTTATAAATACTTCTTATATAATTCATTTCTTTCTCTACTGTTTATTGTGTACTCCCTATAAATCATGTTCTTGTGAATCTTTACTGTCTTTTTGTTGCATTTTTAAATATTTTAGATGTGCATCTCTATAAAATCTATTTTTATATATAATTCCTCTATCTAAATCTAATAAATCAAGATTATCAAATGCACCCAAATTTTTTTTAACTGAAGCTATAAGCTCAGATTCAGAAATTGAAATAGGAGTATTTTCATCTGAGTAATCATCTCCTAAATTATTTTCCAAATAATAATCTTTTAATGAAACGAAACCTTCAAGGCAGTCTTGCATTTTAAAAGGAGTTACTAAATTTAGAAGCTTTAGTGAGTCTAAATCGCGATTATCATCTTTAGAAAAAATATATATAGCGTAGTAAACTATTCCTACTATTGTTTTCTTGACATAATTTTCAGGATTTGATTCAATTAAATCTTCGAATATTTTTTTATTTTCATCAGATAAATTACCTACCATTATATACTTTCTTATACTTCCATCTTTAAGTATAGTTTCTCTTCGGTTGCTACAAGATACTGTAAAAATATTCATATCCCAAAATTTTTTACATGCCTCTTGACACTCAGGGACAATATATTCATCTGGATTGTTTATTATCCTATCAATACTAAAAGCTTTATAATTAAAATTATTTGCTGAATTATCTTTTTTCATTTTTTACTTGTATGATTTACTTTAAGTAACCATACTCTCCTTTCTTTTTAAAATTATTTATATATTATCACTTTTATAAAATATTTGCAATAAACATCCCCCGGCTTAGCCAGGGGTATTTTACTCGTAACGCCTAAAAGGCTATGTTACAAGCAGAGCCTCAAGGCTCATAGCTGATCCGACACATGCGTCTCTTATGCCCCGTTGAACGGGTCTTTATATTCTTTTATTGATATTTGGTCATACATCATATCTTCTTTT
>FLNV01001035.1_pt1 | contig 58274 bp, 44 predicted proteins | sample 1140351 | NCBI WGS metagenome assembly FLNV01 (sample SAMEA3878207, study PRJEB12797) | bioreactor metagenome | biome: Moose rumen | place: Sweden | collected 2011-10
TCAGTTGAAATTAGTAGCAAATATCGTCAAGACACTACACTAGTTTTATGTGAGCACCACCTTCGAATAAATCCTCATTACATGGTGCTTTGCTTAATATTTTTCCTTGCATATATTTTCGCTATTTAATTGTCAAGAAACGAAATTGAAACCTTATTTTATTTAGAGTTTATGTATCTATATTCTACTTCCTATTCATTACACTTTCTGCCAACAGATACACACGTGTTCCGAGCGTCTGCGGCCAACGGTCGGTAGGATTCTTGTCAAGCGTTTTTGCTCGTTCTATTGCCTCCTCAACGTGAGCTACCAACATTAGAGCATCGTATGCAGCTTCATGGTAAGAACCTATTTCTTGGCGTAGTCTCATCTTTAGATATGGATCTGTCCTCCTCGAATTTCGGCGGTTCTCCAACCATTGTTGTTGCTCTTCGGGAGACAATGAAGTGGCATCGACCAAATGCAACAGCAACCAAAGTTCAATACAAGGGTTACTCAAAGCCATGTGCAAGAACTCATCTTGCGCACATTCCGTAGCCACACGAGAAAGCATTGCCTCTGTCCAGCGGTCTTTGTCTACTACTAACCAGAGTTCGTCATCCGCCTCTAACTCATATTGGCTTTTGTAGTCATTGAGTTGTTTTAACACATGGTCTGGACTGGAGTTGTTCTGCTCTGCTTCACTTCGTTCCAGGATATGTACGTGCACACGGGGATTGGTATATTCTTTGGCTAATGCCTTGAAATATATCCGCTCCGTGTCTTTGCCCTCGGAGGCTATGACTATAAGGCGAGCGTCACGAAATGCCTCGCGGCGTTCGCGCATCAAACTATTCCTGCTTCGCATCGTCCCAATGTATATTATTCAGTTCGCCAAAGAATGGAATCGCTCCATAGCGGCCATTCAGATAACCTTTTTGTACATTCTCCCTTGGCTTGTACTCACAGAGTGAAGACAAGTGACTTTCTCCTTTTTTGTCTTTCTCCACAAACCAGACTTCGTCTTGGCGGATAGGGGCTGTAGAAAGTAAATTAGATTCGTGTGTCGTGCATATTAACTGCATTTGCGAATCGCTTCTGAGCAGGCTGTTATACATCTCTAATAATTTTAATGTTAACATCGGGTGTAAGCTCCTGTCAACCTCATCAATCACATAGACCGCATCATTGGCGCGCATATCGATAAGCATTGGAATGAAGTCGAACAAGCGTGACGTGCCATCAGACTCTTCGAACATTTCGAAGATATAGTCTGAGCTGCTGTCTTCCTTCTTGTGAATGGTTTTCAGTTCATGCCACTTCAGATTCTTCGACTTGTCTTTTTCTGCAAAGATGAAGCGGTTCTCATTGTGAATCACCACACCAGTTTCGGAGCCTTTGCCTTCAAGACTTTCCTCAATCTTTTGACGGATTTCGTCGGGAATGCCCAATTCTTCAGGTTTAGACTCTACGCGACGAAGGTCTGAGATTCCTGTTCCAAAATAATTTAGCAGTTCGCGCATAATAGTTCTGAACTGGGTGTCGTTCACAACTCGGAATGGGAAATCCGTTCTATGAGTATTGGGGAAGATGATATTCAGATTCTCAAACCATTTACGAGCAGACTTAATCGCATCTATTCCCTTCCCGTTACGCTTGATATACTCACTCAAGAAAGTACCCTTGGTAGGTGTGCCGTCGATTAGGAACTTCAAGAATTGTCCATTTTCATCCTTCAAGAACTGAGGTGCAATAGTATTATCCCAACTGTCACCATTGCGTTTACGTTCAAAGATCATGGTGTCATTGCGGCTGCCAGTCTTATATAGCCATTCCTCAAGCAAGCCGCCCTTTGAGAAAGCTACTCCGTAAGCAAAGAACTGGTTGTCTGCCTTGAACTCCAATTCGATACTCGAACGCTCTTGGGGTTCATCAGTCATCTTGAAGTAATTATATTTGATGTTGCTCCAACCATTCAAGGCAAACTCCTTGATAATTGCCAAACATTTTATGATGTTTGACTTTCCAGAAGCATTGGCACCATAAATCAATCCCAGGCGGAGCACAGATATATCATCTCGCTTCTCCGCACGTGACACTTGCAACGGCAATTGGTCGCTCTTGCTGGCTGTGAACAAGATGCGCGTTTCCTCGTTAAACGAGTAAATGTTTTCAAATTTGGCTGACAATAACATAATGACGTCTGATATTTTGTGAAATTTCGTTGCAAAGATAACAATTTATTTCAAACTGCAGACAATTATGTGCGTTAAATATGTATAAATACGACAATTATCATGTTTCGTGTTGTTATTTTGTCAGTTGCTGACATGATTTTATTGAAGATTTGACTATGGCTTGATATTTGCAAGAATAATATAAAGCGCTATGACGTGTTCGTCAAAACTGGGCGCAGAAAGGAGGTGTAATAGATGAGAAAAAACCAACATGTTGTTCCTGCTGGAGATAAGTGGGGGATTAAAGGCGAAGGCAATTCAAGACTGACTTCAACATTTGATAGGCAGTCCGATGCAATTGCTGCTGCTCGTCAAATTTCCAAGAACCAGCATTCCGAACTATTTATTCACGGTCGTAATGGACGGATTCGAGAAAGAGACACTTATGGAAAGGACCCATTTCCCCCAAAAGGATAAGTTTCTCAGCATTCTCTCCGTTTAGAGAAGAGCCCTAATACCACAGGGCAGGTTGTAGTAAAGTAAAAATGTGCCATGGCGAAATTCGCTATGGCTTTTTCTTGTCGTATATATTCAGATTACGTGTTCTAATATCTCCACCTTGTATTTTATGTGCTCAATATTTGTTTGCAAAAGTTAAAAACGTTAAATTTTTCATCTTTTTCTCACTCTATAGAATCTGTGTAGTCACTTTTCTACCGTTTAATACGCAAGTGATTGATTTAAAATCATTTGTAAATACGCCTATTGTAATAAAATTACAAATGTTTTTTCTAAGAAAAAAGACCCTATAGAAATTGAAGATGATGTTTTTACTGAAACTACATATACTGATGCAGAACTAATTGTCCCTACAGATTGTGTCGTTATGTACCAACGTTGTAATGGGTGGAAGAATTTTATCAAAATCAAGGAAGATATAAACAATAAAGATCATTTATTTATATCCCATTTAACAGGAATAGCTGGTGAACAGATTATACTGCCCATCAAATTAGTTAATGAGAATGATATTGCTGGTGTGCAGTTTAAACTGACTCTGCCCGAAGGTATTTCTGTTGCCTTGAACAGCAAGAACAAACTTATGTTCAGTAAGACGGAGCGTGATGAGAATCATACGTTGAGTTGCAGTAAAGGAGAGGATAATCATTATACAGTTTTGTTGTATTCTGCAGATTCGGAGGCTATATGCGGGAACGAAGGAAATATTATTGATGTGACTCTCAATGTCGACAAAGATATGAAGGAGGGTACATATGAAATAAAACTATCAGAAATAGTTCTATCGACTACAAAGGTCGAAAAAATAATCACAGATGAGATATCTGTAAAAATAGAAGTCAATGCTCCAGAATATAAGTCTGGTGACCCCAACAATGATGGTAGTATCGATGTGGTGGATATTACCATGGTAGCCAACTATATCTTGGGTAATGACCCAGAGAACTTCATCTTTGCTGCAGCGGATGTGGATGCAGACGGCACAGTGGATGTTAATGATATTATCTCCATCGCCAATATCATCCTCTATGGCAGTTCTTCGAATGCGAAGCCAAACAGGATGAAGGCCGGGCAAGTCACCTCGGGAGCCGACAATGACGGTTTCACGGTAAATAATGTCAGTGTGCAGAAGGGAGGCACGGTGAAGGTTGACTTTGAGTTGACGAATGCCACGCACGACTTCAGTGGTATTCAGTTCGATATTGATTTGGGTGAGGGTCTGAGCTTTGCCACGAAGAGTAACGGTAAGGTGAATGTCACGAAGGGTGCCCGTCTGGAGGATGAGGACTTTATCTTGTCGGTAGCCAAGCAGGATGGAAATTCGTATCGTGCGTTGGGTTACTATACCGATGGAAGTGTGATACCGGAGAAGAGCGGTACGCTGTTTACTTTGACCCTCCAGGCAGACGAGAGCCTGACGGATGGCAAGACTTTTGATTGTCAGTTGAGTAACATCACGTTGTCTACGAAGAACAGTGAGAAGATCCAGCAGGATGCCCAGACGTTTACGGTGACGATCGGGGATGCAGCTGACATTTTAAATCTCAATAATGAGGATGGCACCCCTGGTGTTATCTATGACCTTACAGGCAAACGTATAGAGACGCCTGCGAAGTCTGGTCAGGTGATTATCATCAAGAAAGGTGTTAAGGTTGTGAAGGTAATTAAGAAATAAGGAACGGAAGCGGGGACAGGCACGTCAAAGAGCCTGTCCCTGAGTTTGGGGCGATCCCTGAGTGTGAACTTAAGTGTCCCCAATGGTAATGATATAGAAAAATATCTCTACTATGATTTTTTGCAAAAAAGGTTGTCAGGTTGACATAACCCGCTGTAGCAAAGGGCGTGCAACCTGTTGGAGGTTGTCAAAGGTTGACACAAGGTTGACACAATGTACTACCCCAAATATAGTTGAATGGTTTAATATACTGTACAAATAATTCGCAATTTTCTCGAGAATTGGAGAGAAAAGGGTACTACAAGCCGGGCCAAAGGTACTCTTTTGCCGGCAATTTTCGAGAGAATTCAAGAGAAATGATAACCTTTTCTTATGTCATTTGTTATCAAATCTCAGGGAGTTGATGGTTACATATTGTCTGTATTAGTATAGATTATTGCCTTGTAAAGACCAGTTTTTGGGTGATGGCATAATTTTTTTGATAAATATAAAAATAATTCTTATTTTGTTTAAACTTTTTCAATCCTTTCTCGTCTTATATATGGTTATGTAAATTTAAAGTTTTCTTTTTTATAAAAAGTAATTAGTTTATGGGTGCAGGTGGCTGGTTTGTGAATAATAGGCCACCTGTTTTCTTGTGCTTGTATGTAGCCTTCTCGGGATGTCACTATTTTGATAGGAGCACACGGAAATAGGCTTCCGGACTGAGATAGGAACTGCTTATCGTAATATTACTCTCTGACACTCCATCCACCTGAATGCCTGCGAGGTAGAAATACGCCTGTAACTGGTTGCGGTAATATTCTCCGTTATAATTGGTGTTGTTGTAGAAGTAGAAGTCCACTTCATGTGTCTCCCCTTGGTATGTCAGGCTGACGGTCTTCTTTCCGGAGTCGGAATAGCCATACTTATACTGAGGATAGGCTCCGAAGTACACATCCCCGTTGTTGTTGCTGTAAAGATAATACTTGATGGCAATTGTTACGTTGCCATCATCTTCTGCCGCGGCATCCTGAACCCAACTGTCGGTACAACCTCTTACGAGACTGACAATAGGTACGGATACGTAGATACAAGAGTCGCCAGCACCTGTTACTGTAACACTGGTCGCAATGGAGTCGAGTTTACTAAGACTCTCATCGGCGAAATAGAGATACCCATGATAGTCACCTGCCATCAGATTCATGTAATAGGTATAGTCTTCCTGGGTAAGACCGGTGTAATTCTCATCTTCATCATCGTTGAAGCAAGAGGTGATGGTAAATGTACCTGCTAAAAGGAGCATACCATACAATAAATGTTTGTAAATTTTCATATTACTTTTGTTGTTATAATCAATCAGATAACTGCCAAAAAGAAAAACCTTGCATGAACATCCCTGTTTTTTAGATTTTTTTGCTTTCCCCTTGTAAGAGATTCATGAATTCCTGACGAGTCTTAGCTTGCTTGAAGGCGCCGCTGAAATCACTCGTTGTAGTGATGGCATTCTGCTTCTCCACACCACGCATCTGCATACACATGTGTTTGGCTTCAACGACCACCATCACACCGAGGGGGTGCAATGTGTTGTCGATACAATCCTTTATCTGTTGGGTAAGACGTTCCTGCACCTGCAGACGATGACTGTAGATATCCACCACACGGGCGATCTTTGACAGTCCGGTGATATATCCGTTGGGAATATATGCCACATGGACCTTGCCATAGAAAGGGAGCATGTGATGCTCGCACATGGAGAAGAAATCAATGTCTTTCACGATAACCATCTGGTTGTATTTCTCTGCGAAGAGCGCGTCGGTAAGAACTTTGTGCGCGTCCTGTGCATAACCGCGTGTGAGTACCTGCATGGCTTTTGCTACACGCATTGGGGTCTTGAGAAGTCCTTCACGTTGTGTGTCCTCACCAAGAAGAGTCAGTATCGACTTATAGTGAACTGCCAGTTCGTCGAGTCCTTCACGAAATTCTATTTCCGGATTCATGGATTATTATTTATAAGTTGATAAGTTACGAGTAATGTCCTTGCCTGCATTAGTCTTGAACAGTGATTTTCCCTTTCACAATACATGCTTGGGGATATCCGAGTTTCTTAACTTGCCGGAGTATATCCTCTGCCTCGTTATAAGTCTTAAAGTTTCCCATGCGGCAGATCCAACGTGGAGAGTAGAAATGTACATATATCGGTTGACCGGGGAAATGAGTCTTCATCTTACTGCCTGTCTCCTCGGCTTTTACACGGTCGGCACGTGAGTTTCCTCCGCTATATACCTGTACACGGTAGCCTGTTATCTTATAGGCACCGCGCATCACTTTCTTACGGGTGTCGATGCTGGGGATATCGAGAGAACTGTCGTCAGAGGTCTTCTTATCAGCAATCTCTTTTTTTGTCTCGATATTCTTGTTCTCCGTTTCCTTGGGGGGTGCTACGACAGCTGGTTTCTCCGTTACTGGCTTACCGTTGACCAACTCAGTAATCTCTGCACTCTGCGTGACGGTAACCGTACCTTGTCCCTGCTCTTTTTTCTGCAGTTCATCTATGAACTTCTGTGCATGTACTGGCACAGCCGTAAAAAAGTATAATGATAAGGCTATCATTACCTTTGTTACATTAATATTTCGAATGTTTACTATTCTCATAATATGTTTTTTTTAGGTGAATATCTTTTTTACGATTGTGCACAGTCATACAACAGATCAGTTTTTATTTCCATGCATCGATGATACCCTTGAAATCAATGGCTTTCAACGATGCTCCACCAATCAGTCCACCGTCGATATCCGGCTTCGCAAAGAGCTCAGGGGCATTGCTGGCCTTACAACTGCCGCCATAGAGAATCGTGGTGTCGTCGGCCACTTCTTTGCCGTAACGTTCCGCTATGATGCTACGGATATAAGCATGGATCTCCTCAGCCTGGTCGCTGGTCGCTGTCTTACCGGTACCGATAGCCCATATCGGCTCATAAGCTATGATCACCTTACGAAAGTCTTCCTCAGAGAGGTTGAAGACACTACCCTCAAGCTCTGCCTTCACCACCTCATTCTGCTTGTCAGCCTCACGCTCCTCAAGACTCTCGCCAATGCAGAAGATGACCTGCAGGCCATTCTCCAGTGCGAGGAGAACCTTCTCACGGAGGATCTCCGGTGTCTCGTTATAATAGCCGCGGCGCTCGGAGTGGCCGATGATGACATATTGTGCGCCCGTACTCTTAACCATCTCGGCAGATACCTCACCGGTGTATGCGCCTTTTGCCTTGTCGGCACAGTTCTCGGCACCCAGTGCTACTACGTCTTGGTTAAGAAACTGTGCTATGCTTGCCAGGTGGATGAATGGTGTACAGATTACCACACCACAGTTTGGTTTCTCAACGCTAAGTGTCTCGTTCAACTCTTTTGCAAGGGCGATACCGTCTTGCAAGTTCATGTTCATTTTCCAGTTTCCTGCTACAATTTTTCTTCTCATAATAAAAAACTTAAGTTTCCTCTTTTTTTCGAGGATGATGTTTATAAATGTTTTGATATCTTTTTTTCTTCTTCAACCATTTTGTCCAAGCCCACATACGATCTGCCAGGATAAGGATGAGCAAGGGGAGAGCGAACCAAAGGAGTACAGCTGCTATTTTCTCTGCTACAGTGGTGGATGGCATCTGTCCCAACGGTGAGGTATGCAAGGGTTGTTTATACCTCTGGATGTCTGGCAGACGGTTATGGCTCCACTTGCGGATTACTGTGCCATTCTTAATCAGTATTAATCCCGGGTTGCTGCGTATCATCGTCTTTAGCGTTGTCTCGTCCACGTTGCTGAAAGGGTATTCAGCCCCTGTCATCTCACGCCACAGGGCAACGCCTCCCTCATCGCTGGCAGTAAGACCATAGAAAGCATAGTGGTGGTCTTGCGCATACTCATAGAGTTGGTCAATCTCGCCAAAGTTATCGTCGCTGGCCGTTTCCAGATGGGGTGAAATAAGCAGAAAGACATAGTTGGTGTCGTTGATAACCTCTTCTGTAATATCGTCACCGGTATCCATCGCCGTGATGGAGAAATCATGAATGGGAGGCACATACCCTTCTCTGACAGTCTCTGTCTTGCTGTCGATAAACGTCCAGGTGGAGTCGGGATAGTCGTCGAGTGTGAAGCTCTTCCGTACGCCGTCTTTCTCAAGTATAAAGGTGGTGCGGAACTCCGGTTGCGGTGCTCCTTCGGGGATGACCATACCCTCGGGGATGTTTGCTCCGATATGATAGGGTCGGAAATCGAAATGGGGTAGGGCATAGAGACTCCATATGCTGGAGAGGACAATGAAGAGGATACTGTAATGCATGGCGATCCATTGGTTGGTCCTGCTCACAAGGATAACCATCATTTTGGGGTAGAGCATCAAGATGAAAGAACATACGAGAAGTACGATGTTTTTCATTAGTGTCTGTCCATTTGTCAGATGCACGGCATCTCCGAAACATCCACAGTCGGAGATGGGGTTGGCAATCCACAGCCACAGGGTCACGATGGTCATAAACACCATAAAAACGAAAGCTACTCTTGTGGTGGCACGCCGCTGTATTGCCAGCAGCAGAAAGACGCCAAGACAAAACTCAAGGGCGGCAAGAGCGATTGCAGCACTGAGGGTGACGATATCGGGAAGTAATCCCGACAGATTCAACGCTGTGAGATAGTCTTGTAACTTATACTGTAAGCCTAAGGGATCGATCGCCTTTACATATCCTGAGAAGATAAAGGTGAGGGCGACTAGAAAACGACAGATGTTGACGACCAACCGCTGGATGACTGTTGGCCTTCGACGGTTGTCGGCAACTTTATTCCTTCCAACCGTTTTATCCGTTTTCTCTTCGTTATCGTTCATTCTTCATTGTCTTCGGCGATTATTGCCACGTCTCGGCACAGCCCAAGCAAGTATGGCTCTTCTCTCGCTATTCCGATAATTGCCTTGGTGATGATCGGCTGTACCTCAATAAGATAACCTATTGCGCTCGGTTCGCTCGATAACACCTCACTCTTCACTTTTTATGGCTCCGAACACAGCGTAGTTGATGATATCCATATAGTTGGCATCGATACCTTCACTGACGAGTGTCGCACCCTCCAAATCTTCTATCTCTTTGATTCGTTGTATCTTGGTCAGGATAAAATCCGTGTAACTGCTGATCCTCATCGAGCGCCATGCCTCATCGTAGTCATGGTTCTTCTTAAGCATCAGTTGCAGCGCCTCATTGGCATACTGATCGTATAGTGTCATAGCCGTTTCGTTGTCAATATCCACCTGGTCGACATAACCCCGCGACAGTTGTATCAGTCCGATGATTCCATAGTTAATCAGTCCTATAAACTCCGGACGGATGCCTTCGCCTACGAGAGATTGCTTCTTAATCTCTAATGAGCGGATACGTTTGGCTTTGATAAACAACTGATCGGTGAGTGAACTGGGACGCAATATTCTCCACGAAGCACTATAGTCGTGTAGCTTCTTCTCAAAGAGTGCCCTGCATTCTTTCATGACACTTATGAATTGCTGTTCTGTCTTATCTGTTGTCATAATTCGTATATATCTTGGCAAAGGTAGTAATTTTCGTTGAAACGACAAAGATAGTTGCCATCAAATCGATGTAATGGCTCAAAAAGTGACGATATTATTCCTTCTGTCGCTTGTGTATATACTTGATTTTAGCGCAGAGCACGTCAAACTGTGTCTGAAGGGAGTCACGATGTATCCGCATCTTTGTTACGTTGGAGAGCTGCTCATAAGTGGCGGTTCCGGCAGCATGTGCCTGCTCAGCCAGACGTCTCATCTGCTCATATTGGTGGTTTGCGCGCTGAAGCTCCTCATCAAGGCGCTGCACTTCCTGTTGGGATGCCTGCAAGGCCGAGTCTTGGTGATGCTGCAGGTTTTCTTTGCGTGTCTGTATCTCTTCTTGCATCTTTCGATGCTTGTTCTCACAGCCGAAGAGCAGAGAAACGACCATAGCCAATGTGATAATTTTCTTCATGTTATTTCTTTTATTCAGCAAAAGTACTAAAAAATAGGTGTCAAACTTGTTTTTTTATGTTAATCAAATAAAAAACCGATGATTTTTTAGTCTCATGACTATTTTTTATTCCTCTTACGAATTATTGTGACATTTGATGATTACATTAGAGTAGCTGTTGGGGTCTAAAGATGAGAGTGCTTAATTGTTTTTCAAAGTGAACATATGATAAAATCCAGATATGCTGTAATGATATTGTTGGCAGGTGTATTGCTGACAAATGAGAAGTCTTATGCACAAGAAGTGGCGGGTGCTGAGGGCGTACCTACTTTTGTGAACCCTATTCTGGGAGGTGATTATCCAGATCCTACCATCATGCGTGAGGGTGATGATTATTACATGACACATTCTTGTTTTGACTATCAGCCCGGTCTCGTGGTGCTTCACAGCAAAGACCTGGTGAATTGGGAACCAATCAGTTATGCTCTGAATACTTACTTGGGGAGTATCTGGGCACCGGATATCTGTAAGTATAAAGACAAGTATTATATCTACTTTACGGTAGCGGGGAAAGGACGCAGCAACTATGTGGTATATGCTTCTTCGCCGTATGGACCGTGGAGTGATCCCATCGACTTGCAAATTGGAAATATCGACCCTTGTCATGTGGTAGGTGAGGATGGCCAGCGATGGCTGTTTATGAGTGGTGGTAAACGGGTGAGACTGTCTGCTGACGGTCTGTCAATAATAGAAGGTACAGAAGAGGTGGTATACCATGGCTGGATTTATCCTGAGGAGTGGGAAACGGAGGGGATGTGTCTGGAAGGACCTAAACTGCGCCGTATTGGCGATTACTATTATTATCTGAACGCAGAAGGAGGAACGGCAGGTCCTCCTACCAGTCATATGGTGGTGCAAGCTCGCTCTCAATCCATCAATGGCCCTTGGGAGAACGCACCCGAAAATCCGCTCATCCATACCTGGAATAAGAACGAACGATGGTGGAGCAAAGGCCATGGCTCTCTCATAGATACCCCTGACGGTCGATGGGTCATTGTCTATCACAGTTATGAGAAAGATTTTACCAACCTGGGGCGCCAGACGTTGATGGAGCCTGTCATCCTCGGTGATGACGGGTGGTTCCACAGAGATGAGACGGTGGATGTGGCAAAGCCAATACCTTGTCCGATAAACCCTTCCTATGAGGCAGACCGTCATGGAAGGCTCGATGATTTCCGTCTAGGATTAGACTGGAAATGTTATAAGTCATTCGACCTCTCACGTTTTCAAGTGAAAGACCATACGCTTACCATACAAGCCCAGGGTAAAGACCCGGGAAGTAGTGCCCCTTTGATGTTTGTGGCAGGTGCCCATTGTTATGAGATAGAGGCGGAGATAGAGTTACAGGGTGACGTAACTGCCGGAATGATTCTTATTTATAATGGTTCATATTTCATGGGCACCGGCTTCGACAAGGACAAAAGATATCGTTATAGGATGGGTGGAGCCTCACGGGCTGGTATTCTTCCCACTTCCACCAACAGTCTGTGGCTACGCTTGAGAAATAATGAGAGTATCGTTACAGGACAATACAGCCTCGATGGTATCCACTGGCAACGTGAGACTTGGGGAATGGACTGCTCAGGGTATAATCATAATACACTGTATGAGTTTCAGAGCGTACTCCCGGGGTTGTTTGTGTTCGGTGAGGGTGCAGCTGTCTTCCGCCATTTCAAATATCGCCAGTTATAGGTGTTGATGTGCCAATATTCTTACATTTTATATAATAACGCCTAAAGATGATAAAAAAATACTTTCCTTTGTTGTTACTCATCTTTTGTCAGAACATTTTTGCTGACCAAAAGGATATTCTCTATACCATGCGTAAAGCTACACAATTTATGATGGACTCCGTAAGCCTGAATGGCGGTTTCGTATGGAATTATACCGCTGACCTGTCACGACGGTGGGGTGAGGTGGAGGCTCTTCCTACAATGATATGGATGCAGAGTACCGCTACACCTGAGGTGGGGCAAGTGTTGTTGGATGCCTATCATGCCACAGGTGATGAGTATTACTATCAGCAGGCATGTAAGGTGGTGGGCGCATTGTTGGATGCGCAGCATGAGAGTGGAGGGTGGAATTATCTTTACGATTATGCAGGAGAGGAGTCTGTCAGAGAGTGGTATAACACGGTTGGTAAACAGGCATGGCGCCTGGAGGAGTTTCAGTATTATTATGGGAATGCCACCTTTGACGATGATGCTACCTATCACCCTGCCTGTCTGTTGCTGCGTATCTATTTGGAGAAGAGGGAGGAACGCTTTCTTGAGCCACTGAATAAAGCCATAGATTTCTTTCTCAAGAGTCAGTATGATAACGGAGGATGGCCGCAGCGTTATCCTTTACGTTATGATCATCAGTTTCAGGGACGTCCGGATTATTCTTCCTATATTACTCTGAATGATGGGGTTATGGAGAATAATATCGAATTTCTTTTGCAGTGTTATTATGCACTGGAGAGGAAGGACTTGAGAAAACCTATTGAGAAAGCGATGTACCTGTTGAGAGACCTCCGGCAACCTACGCCTTATGCCGGGTGGAGTGACCAATATACGCTGGATATGAAACCCGCGCAAGCACGTAGCTATGAACCAAGGGCGGTGAATACAGCAACCACCTTCCGCATGATGCGGGTGATGCAGCGGTATTATCAGATGACGGGCGACAGCAGTTTCTTGAAAGGTCTCAAGGACGCCTGTCAGTTCATATGTTCCCAGGAACTACCCGATAGCGTCGTTAGGTTGTGGCGCTCTCCATATCTCAATGAGGGAGAGATCCTGGTGCCTCGTTTTGTGGATCCCGATACGGGAAAACCACTCTATGTACACCGTAAGGGAGGCAATGTGAAAAACGGTATCTATTATATCGATCAGGATATCCGTAATACCATAGGGCACTATAGCAGTGCTGCGCGTATCAATGTCAGACAAGCACAACATATCGTGAGAAATTCTGCCATGTTAAAGGTTACCGGTTGGCAAAGGTCGAACACGCTGAGACCTTATTATTTCAACAGCCGTTCATCAGCTCCGCGTGGGTCTCAACGGAGTGTTGAACGTGTAATGGGCAGTCTTACTGAACGAGGCTGTTGGATTACACCAATCACGGCTTTTTCTAATCCCTATAAGGAGATACCTGCCGATATGCAGGAGGAAAGCGATGACAGACAATATGCGCAGACAATGGTGGGGGATGAGTATGATACCTCTCCTTATGGTGACCGATCGACGCCGGGTATCAGGGTGGCAGATTATGTTTCTAACATGAATGTCCTTATCGGCGCCTTGCGGGGTGGAGCCTTGAGTGATGACCGTATCCGCCTGGCTAATAAGAATATCCGTATGGAGGTGTGTCGCTATGGTGCACGTATCATGACATTAGAGATACCGGATCGTTATGGGAAAATGCAGGATGTGGTGTTAGGCTTTGATGATGAAGACAGTTATCGACGAATACGACAGAACTATGGGGCTACGGTGGGCCGGTATTTGGGAAGAATCAACGGAGCTTCTTTTACCCTCGATGACGTGCAATACCAACTGCAGAATTTCGGTAAAGGAGATATCTCCCATGGAGGTTTTCCGGGATTCTCACATCAGGAATGGACAGTGAAAAGACAAACAACATCCTCGGTAACCTTGGAATATCTATCACCAGATGGTGAGAATGGATTTCCTGGGAACCTGTTGATGCAGGTGACAATGACACTTACTGACCAAGGGAGTCTCCAACTTCGTTATGAGGCGACAACAGACAAACCAACAGTCTTGAATCCCAGTAATCACTCTTTCTTCAATATCTCTGGCAGTCATATGCAAACCGTAGAGCAGGAGATCCTGTTCGTGGATGCTGACAGTATTGCTGAGTATGACCTTGGAAAACATCTCACAGGTAAGATGATTCCTGTGAAAGGAACGCCTTTCGACTTTAAAACTCCTAAGAGGATAGGATTACATATAGACGATGATGATACCCAGTTAAAGGTGACCAAGGGGTATGATCATAGTTGGCGACTCAATCATATTGGTGATCTGACGGCTGTCGCAGGGGAGTTGTATGATCCCCATAGTGGAATAATCCTGACTGTACATACCACAGAGCCAGCCCTTCATATCTATACTGCCAACGGACTGAACGGATCAGTGGAAGGAAAAGGAAAAATACGTTACCCCAAGCGCTCGGCAATATGTTTCGAGACCTGTCATTTTGCAGATAGCCCAAATAAGCCCCAGTTCCCTTCAACAACGCTCCGACCGGGGGAAAAATTCTATTCAGAGACATTTTTTTGCTTCGGGACAAGATAAATGAATATTTTTTGTTACTTTTGCAGGGAAAAAGTATACGATAATGAAGTTATTCTCCGATACCGAACTGGGACAGATTCTTGATACCCCCATATTCCACCAGATTTCAGAGACAGCCGATGACTGCGGAATTGAATGTTATGTGGTAGGAGGATATGTGCGTGATATCTTTTTAGAACGTCCCTCTAATGATATCGACGTGGTGGTAGTAGGCAGTGGCATAGATGTGGCATCTGCTCTGAAACATCGGCTTGGAAAAAAAGCCCATCTGAGCATCTTCCGCAACTATGGTACTGCTCAGGTGAAATTTAACGACACTGAGATTGAATTTGTGGGGGCTCGTAAAGAGAGTTATCAGCGGGACTCCAGAAAACCGCATGTGGAAGACGGTACGCTGGAAGATGACCAGAACAGAAGGGATTTCACCATCAATGCCATGGCAATATGCCTGAATAAAGACAGATTTGGACAATTGGTAGATCCTTTTGATGGTTTGTATGACTTGGAGGATGGCATTATCCGTACTCCTCTGGATCCCGATGTCACCTTCTCTGACGATCCTCTGCGTATGCTACGCTGTGTACGTTTCGCCACACAACTGAAGTTTTATATTGAAGATGAGACTTTTGAGGCACTGAAACGTAATGCTGAGCGAATACGAATTATCAGTGGTGAGCGTATTGCCGAGGAACTTAATAAGATTATGCTCACCGACACTCCAAGCAGAGGGTTCGTAGAACTGCATCGTTGTGGGCTGTTGCCTCTAATCCTCCCTGAACTCTCAGACTTGGATATCATAGAGACACGTAATGGCAGGAGTCACAAAAATAATTTCTACCATACCCTCGAGGTACTTGACAATGTATGTAAAAACGACCCTGATCATAACTTGTGGCTACGATGGGCTGCCCTGATGCATGATATCGGAAAGACAAAAAGCAAACGATGGGATGGTCAGGCAGGATGGACATTTCATAACCATAATTATATAGGTGCCAAGATGGTACCGGCTATCTTTCGCCGACTCAAACTTCCACTTGACGCAAAGATGAAGTATGTCGAAAAATTGGTGGATCTGCATATGCGTCCGATTGTTATTGCTGATGAGGAGGTGACCGACAGTGCAGTCCGTCGTCTGATGAATGATGCTGGTGAGGATATCGACGCATTGATGACACTTTGTGAGGCGGATGTCACATCGAAAAATGAGGTTAGGAAAAAAAAGTTTAGAGAAAACTTCCGTATGGTACGTGAGAAACTGACAGATCTGAAGGAAAAAGACTATAAACGTCTCTTCCAGCCTGTGATCGATGGTAACGAGATTATGGAAATGTTCAGTCTGAAACCCTCTCAAGAGGTTGGGATATTGAAACAGACAATAAAGGATGCCGTACTTGATAATAAGGTTCCGAATGAGCGAGAAGCCTTGTTGAAACTCCTTGTAAATAAGGCTAAGGAAATGAATCTTGAAGTAGCAAAAAACCGTTAATTCATGCAAAAGAAATAATATATCTGTCCAGAATTAATAATAATGTTGTACCTTTGCAGCCTGAAAACTCTATATGTGTTTTAAGTTTTCAAGAATGGAAAGTGTTGGAGAATAAATATAATAATATAAATAGTAAGTTATGAAGATTTTAAGAATTACAGCGATTGCAGTATCTGTTCTTTTGCTGGTTTCGTGTGGCAGTAAGAGTGGAGGCCGTCCAGGGTTTGGAGACAATGAGTATCCCGTAGCAACCATTGATCTGGGTAATTCATCAACACAGACTACCTACCCTGCCACTATCAAAGGTGTTCAAGACGTAGAGATTCGTCCGAAAGTAGCTGGGTTCCTTACAAGGGTTTGTGTCAAAGAAGGACAAGCGGTAGGAGCAGGTCAACTCTTGTTTGTTATTGATAATGAGACTTACCAGGCTGCCGTTCGTCAGGCTCAGGCAGCTGTTAATACCGCAACAGCACAATGTAACACAGCTAAACTCACATGTGAGAATAGTCAGAAATTGTTCGATAATAATGTAATCGGTGCTTATGAGTTGGAAGCAGCCAAGAATACTTATGCCAGTGCTGAGGCACAATTGGCACAGGCCAAAGCAGCTTTGGCTTCGGCAAAGGAGACATTGAGTTTCTGTTATGTGAAAAGTCCGGCGGCAGGTGTTATCGGCAACCTTCCCTATAAGGTGGGTGCCATGGTAAGCGCATCCAGTACCCCCGCCTTAACTACTGTTTCCAATATCAGCAGTATGGATGTGTATTTCTCCATGACAGAGAAAGACATGTTGGAACTCAGTAAGGTAGCAGGTGGCTCTAATGCTGCGATAAGCAGTTTGCCTCTTGTGAAACTGATCCTGGCTGATGGAACGGAATATGGTCATCAGGGTAAGGTGACTAAAGCCAGCGGCGTGATTGACGCAACAACCGGAAGCGTACAGTTGATAGCCAACTTCCCCAATACAGAACGTCTATTGAAGAGTGGAGGCTCCGGCTCTGTCGTGATCCCGAAGCATTCCAGCAGCTCGATCATAATCCCACAGAGTGTGGTGATGGAGATCCAGAACAAGAAGTTTGTTTATGTGCTTGGTAAGGATAACAAGGTGAAATATACTGAGATTACTGTCGATCCGCAGGATGATGGTAACAATTATATTGTATTGAGCGGCCTGAAAGCTGGTGATAAATATGTTACCAACGGTATTACGAAACTGACCGACCAGATGGAGATAGTCCCTATTACTCCGGAACGTTATCAGCAGAAAATTGACGAACAGGCTAAGGCCATGTCTGCCGGTGATATCGTCAATGCTATGAAGAAATAGATATCTTAGAATCTCATTATACAAAGAGAAAAAAGAATTATGACATTTACAGCTTTTATCAAACGTCCGGTTCTCTCAACGGTGATCTCAATCGTTATCGTAATCCTGGGATTTATCGGACTGGCTACACTGCCTATTGAGCAGTATCCAGATATAGCCCCCCCAACGGTTGTTGTGTTTACCAGTTATCCTGGTGCTGATGCTGAGACCGTAAAGAACTCGGTACTTGCTCCTCTGGAGGAGAGTATTAATGGTGTGGAGGGTATGGATTATCTTAGTTCATCCGCTTCTTCAGGAACTGCCAGTATTACAGTGATGTTCCGTCAAGGCATGAATCCTGATATGTGTGCGGTGAACGTACAAAACCGAGTGTCTCAGGCCCAATCATTATTGCCTGCCGAGGTCACACAGATCGGCGTGACGGTTATGAAACGTCAGACTTCTCAGGTGTTGATGTTCACTCTGACGTCTGACGGACGTTACGACGATGAGTTCCTTACGAACTATAATAATATCAATGTTGTACCAGCCCTCAAACGTATTGAGGGAGTCGGTGACGTTCAGAGCCCGGGCGTGAAGACATACTCTATGCGTATCTGGCTAAAACCGGATGTGATGAAACAGCATGGACTGATGCCAACCGACGTGACGGGTGTGCTCGCCGAACAGAATATAGAGGCCGCTCCTGGTACTTTCGGTGAGCGTTCTGATGTTGCCTATGAATATGCCATGCGCTATACCGGTCGTCTGAAGACCCCGGAGGAGTTTGGAAATATCATTATTTCCAGTGGCTCAGATGGTCAGACCCTGAAACTGAAGGATGTGGCAAGGATAGAGTTGGGTGGACTGCAGTATTCTGTATCCATGAAGAACAACAATATCCCTTCAGTAATGGGTATGGTCCAGCAGATTGCCGGCTCTAATGCCAATGCCATTGCCAAACAGGTAAAGAAAGAGTTGAAAGAGCAGGAGAAACTGTTCCCTCCAGGCATGTTCTATAAGATCAACTACGATGTTACGGAGTTCTTATACGCCAGTATAAAAGAGGTGGTGTTTACTCTTATCTTGACCCTGTTATTGGTATTCTTGGTCGTCTATATATTCCTTCAGGACTGGCGTTCAACCTTGATTCCATTGATCGCCGTACCAGTATCTCTTATTGGTTCATTCTTCTTCCTGAAGATTTTCGGATTCTCCATCAACCTGTTGGTTCTTTCTGCCTTGTTGTTGGCTATTGCCATTGTGGTGGACGATGCCATTGTGGTGGTGGAGGCCGTGCATGCCAAGCTTGATCAGGGTTATAAGAGTGCGTTGACAGCTTCTATTGATGCGATGAGCGAGATTTCAGGTGCTATTATCTCTATTACTCTGGTGATGGCGGCTGTGTTTATTCCTGTGTCTTTCATCGGAGGCACGAGTGGTACGTTCTACCGAGAGTTCGGTATCACCATGGCTGTGGCTATTGTCATCTCGGCATTGAACGCCCTTACCTTGTCGCCGGCTCTTTGTGCTATCTTCCTGAAACCTCATAGTGAGGAGGGGGAGAAGAAGATGTCTATGCTGGAACGTTTCCATACTTCTTTCAATGTGGCTTTCAACAAGGCAACCGAGAAATACAAGAAAGCTACGGAAAAACTGGTTCGTAGGCCTGTCGCTATTGGTATTTCGGTGATCGTTGGTATTGCTATCCTGGTGCTAACGATGCAGACGACAAAGACAGGTCTTGTTCCTGATGAAGATACCGGAACATTGTTCTGTACAGTAAGCATGCCGCCAGCGACATCAGTAGCCCGTACCACACAGGTTATCAATCAGGTGGATTCCATCCTCGCTGCCGATCCGGCTATCTTGAGCCGTGAACAGATTCAGGGATACAACTTCATTGCAGGTGCCGGTTCTGACCAGGCTACATTTATTATCAAGTTAAAACCATTCGAAGAACGTCAGAAAGGATTCTGGTGGAAACTGTCGGGGTTATGGCAAGGTGACGGCATTTACCGTTTCTTCCTTAACCCATTGGACGCACAAGGTGTGCTGGCACAGATATATCTGAAGACAGCGCATATCAAAGACGCTCAGATTTTGGCATTTGCCCCTCCAATGATTCCGGGTTTCTCCGCAAACAGTGGTGTGTCACTGGTAATGCAAGACCGTACTGGTGGCGATTTGAAGAAATTCTTCAATATTGTGCAGGATTACTTGAAGGAATTGAACAAACGTCCTGAGATTCAGATGGCCATGACGGCTTATAATCCCAACTATCCGCAATATATGATCCATGTGGATGTGGCAAAGTGTAAGCAGGCAGGTATCTCGCCGCAGACCGTTCTCTATACCCTACAGGGATATTATGGTGGATTGTATGCTTCCAACTTTAATGCATATGGTAAACTCTATCGTGTGATGGTGCAAGGTTCACCGGAGACACGTATGACACCAGAGTCTCTCAACAGTATTTATGTACGTACACCGCAAGGCATGTCGCCTATCAAGGAGTATTGTCAGTTGGAACGTGTCTATGGACCTTCTAACATCAACCGTTTCAACTTGTTTACGGCTATTAACGTGACAGCTACCGTTGCCGACGGTTATTCCACCGGTGAGGCTATTAAGGCCGTTGAGCAGGTGGCTGCAGATGTGTTACCTACAGGATATACGTACGACTATTCCGGTCTTACTCGTCAGGAAGCGCAAACCAGCAACTCAACAGCCCTTATCTTCTTGCTGTGTATCGTCTTTATCTATCTGATCTTGTCTGCACAGTATGAGAGTTATATCTTGCCGTTGTCGGTAATCCTTTCCGTTCCTTTCGGATTGGCGGGAGCTTTCTTGTTCACCGTCATCTTCGGACATTCGAATGATATCTATATGCAGATCTCGTTGATCATGTTGATTGGATTGTTGGCAAAGAACGCCATCTTGATTGTGCAGTATGCGCTGGAGCGTCGTCAGACAGGTATGGCCATCTCGTGGTCGGCGGTGTTAGGTTCCGCTGCCCGTCTGCGTCCGATCTTGATGACATCCCTCGCCATGGTTATCGGTCTGTTGCCAATGATGTTTGCAACAGGTGTAGGTAAGAACGGAAACCAGACCTTGGGTGCTGCCGCTGTGGGTGGTATGTTGATAGGAACACTCTTACAGCTGGTGGTGGTACCGGCTCTGTTTGTTATCTTTGAGGCATTACAGGAGAAGTTCCGTCCTATGAAATTTGATGACGATGATGCTCATGTGGATACAGAGCTGCTACAGTACAGTCATCCGTTGGAGATAACCAATGAGGATTATGTCAAATAAGAATGATTAATGATTATCGCATATTTATGAAAAAAATATATTTTATCATCATGATGTCGGCAGTGCTCTTATTGAGCAGTTGCGGTGTCTATAACAAATATGAGCAGCCGGAGGTGCTGACACAGGGACTTGTCCGCGACCCGCTGTCGTTGACAGATACCCTTGTGGCCACAGATACCACTTCCTTTGGAAATCTTCCTTGGCGTGAGGTATTCACCGATCCTTATCTCCAAGTGCTGATACAACAGGGACTCACCCGTAACGTGAATCTCCTCAATGCGGCACAAAACGTGAAAATGGTTGAGGCACAACTGCGTGCCGCCAAGCTGGCTTTCCTTCCTCAGGTGACATTCTCTCCGCAGGGAACCCTGTCTTCTTGGGATTTCGGAAAGGTGTCGCAGATTTACTCTTTCCCTGTTACCGCCAGCTGGACGGTGGATCTCTTTGGCAATCTGTTAAATCAAAAACGCAGTGCCCAGATGTCTCTTTTGGCAACAAAGGACTATCAGGTAGCTGTGAAGACACAGATTATCTCAGGTATTGCCAATATGTATTACACTTTGTTGATGCTCGACCGTCAGATGCAGATCCTTGACGATATGGCCATACTAACCAAGAGCACATGGGATATGATGAAGCTGCAGATGGAATTGGGGCGTTATCGTGCTACCAGCGTACAGAGCGCCGAGGCGGGTTATTTTAGTGTACTGGCTCAGAAAGAGGATATGAAAAGACAGATTCGTGAGGTGGAGAACTCCCTCTCCGTGTTGATCGGCCAACAAGCGCAGACAATAGCTCGTGGCGTACTCGAAGACCAGCAGTTGCCCACTCAGTTCAGTACCGGCACCTCTCTAAAACTCTTGGCTAACAGGGCTGATGTTCATGCGGCTGAGATGCAGTTGGCAGCCTGTTTCTATGATGTAAATACTGCCCGTTCACGTTTCTATCCTTCTTTGACAATCACCGGTAACGGAACATATACCAACAGTGCTGGTAGTATGATTGTCAATCCGGGAAAGGTGCTGGCATCAGCCGTGGGCTCTCTTGTACAACCTATCTTCATGCGTGGACAACTTAAGGCCGGTCTTCGTGTAGCTGAGGCTCAGTATGAGCAAGCATACAACAACTGGCAGAATGCCATCTATCAGGCTGGTAGTGAGGTGAGCAATGCCTTGGTGCTTTACAACAGCAGTGATGCGAAGAGTAAGTTGGAAGCTCATCAGGTAGAGGTGCTGAAGAAGAATGTGGAGGATACGAAAGCTTTGGTACACAGTAGCACCAGTACCTATCTGGAGGTTATCCAGGCACAGAGCAGTCTTTTGAATGCCGAGCTGTCGAAGGTGGCAGACGATTTTTATAAGATGCAGGCTGTTGTCAATCTCTATCAAGCCCTTGGCGGTGGTGCGCAGTAATGTAAAGTTGAATCAGTAAATCCATAAGATATGATTAGCGAGAAAGCAATAGTGAGTCCGAAAGCTCAGATAGGTAATAATGTCACTATCTATCCTTTCGTATATATAGAAGATGATGTCGTTATCGGAGATGATTGTATTATCTATCCCTTTGTCAGTATGATGAATGGAACACGTATCGGTAAAGGCAATAAGATTCATCAGAATACAGTTCTCGGTGCAATTCCACAGGATTTCAGCTATCGTGGAGAGGCTACGGTATTGGTAATTGGTGACAATAACATTATCCGTGAGAATGTCGTTATCAACAGGGCCACCTTCACTGACGGCGAGACCCGTATTGGCAACAACAACTTCATTATGGAGGGCGTGCATATCTCTCATGATGTTAAGGTCGGTGATAGCTGTGTGTTCGGTTATGGAACGAAGATTGCGGGAGACTGCATCTTCAACAACGGTGTTATTCTGTCCTCCAATGTCGTCGTTAACCCACGTGCCCGCATTGGTACGGCTGCGATGATCTCCAGCGGTTGCCGTATCAGTTATGACGTGCCGCCATTTATCGTAGCCAATGACAATCCGGCAAAGTACGGCGGTTTAAACAGTACTGTCCTTGCCAACTATGGTGTGGATGAGAAAATACAGAGTCATATTGCCAATGCCTATCGTTTGGTGTTCCATGGCCATACAAGTCTCTTCGATGCTGTTAATCAGGTGGAGGAACAGGTGCCCGATTCAGAGGAGATACGGAATATCATAAAGTTTATACGAGAAACAAAACTGGGTGTTATCGGAAAAGAGTGATTAACGAATGATTTAACATCAATATGATGCTGTGCATGGAATGCCGGAGGCAATTACTCTGTCACGAATCTTATTGAGTTCCTCGGGTGTCGCTTTCCGCAAGCCTTTGTCGGGTGTCTCCCTGTCGATGGTATATATCATCACCTGTCGGGGACGGATGTCTTTCACGGTTTCCAACCAGGGTGTCACGTACTCTTCCCCCAGATTACAGGCATCTTCAAGGCTCTTCCCATTAACAGTGATGTTGCCTCTCATGAACATTGTCTGTATGATGACATGACCGTTGAAGCGTTTCAGTCCTTCGATAATATCTTCCACCTTATACCAGTCTCCGGAAGGACGGTCCACCCGATGGATGTAATTCATGTCGATCGTATCTAACTTACAGATGTTGTTGTCCACTCGCATGAGTGCTTGATGCACCTCTTTACGGGTGATCAAAGTAGCGTTGGTAAGTACGCTGATTTTAGCCTCAGGAAAATATCTGTCACGCAATGTGATGGTATCGTCGATGATGGAGGCGAAGTGAGGATGACAGGTGGGCTCACCGTTGCCTGCGAAGGTGAGTACGTCAGGCCTGGGACCGTTCTGCTGCATGTTTTTCAACCGTGTCTCCAGGGCCTCTGCCACCTCTTCACGGGAAGGAACCCTGTTCTTGGGGCGGTGCTGCTCATTGAGTCCACACTCACAGTAAACACAGTCGAATGTACAGATCTTTCCATCGGAGGGTAATAGGTTGATACCCAGACTGACTCCCAGCCTCCTGCTATGGACAGGTCCGAAGATTGGTGACGGATAGATGATCGTGCTCATTGTATATTGGTTAACCTTGGTGATTATTAACTAATTCGCTGCGAAGTTACAAATTATCAAGCAAATACACAAATGTTTTCTCCATTTCCCCCATTTCCCCATCCTATTTACCCTTTTTCATTTATTTTTTCTTAATTTATTTCTTTGATTCGAGAATAATTTATATTTTTGCAGCAAATTAGGTATATTACGGCCGAATACGAATGGTTAAAAAGAAATCTACTGCCCGTAGCCACCGAGGGTTACAGGCTATAACGTTGTGTATTAGCACAGCCCTCGTACTGATATTATTGGGAATGGTGGTGTTTTCTGTGCTCACCGCCCGTAATCTGTCGGTATATGTGAAGGAGAACCTCACTGTCACAGTGATGCTGAATGATGATGTAACCAATCCTGAGGCACAACGGTTGTGTAAAGAGTTGGGGAAACGCCCTTATATCAGCGGGTGGACATTTATCAGTAAGGAACAAGCACTGGAAGAAAACAAGAAAGAGATGGGTGCCGACCCCAGTGAGTTTGTCGGTGTCAACCCTTTCCTCAGCAGTATCGAACTACAGCTGAGGTCGGACTATGCCAACAGCGACTCCCTCAAATGGATTACCCAACAACTCAAGAAAGACCACAAGGTTAATGAGATCTCTTATCCTCAAGACTTGATGGACAGTGTGAATGAGAACCTGAAGAAGATCAACATTGTGTTGATCGTTTTGGCCATACTACTGACGATCGTGTCATTCTCGCTGATCAATAACTCCATCAAACTGGGTATCTATGCCCGCAGGTTCTCCATTCATACGATGAAATTGGTGGGCGCCTCGTGGGGCTTTATCAGGAAACCATTCCTCAGAAATGCCCTGCTCATCGGCATTCTGGCGTCGCTCATTGCCATTCTCATACTAGGTGGCGGTATCTATGCGCTATATGTCTATGAACCCAATGTCCTGTCTGTCATCACCTGGCAGGTCATGCTTATCACAGGGTTGTCAGTGTTGTTCTTCGGATTGCTGATCACCATCATGTGCTGTTTCTTCTCTGTAAACAAGTTCCTGAAGATGAAGGCCTGCGATCTGTATAAGATTTAGTTTACGGCTTCGCTATGATTATCAGCAGTATCTCGGCTTAAGCGAGCTAACCACGTTTGACTTGCACGATAATTAGGGATTAGGGTTTAGAAATAATATGTCGTTTATCGTTACAAAATAATAATATGGATAAAAAGAATTTGGCTTTTGGCCGCATGAACTTTATACTTTTGGCTATCGGCATCGTTATAGTCATTGTCGGACTGATCTTAATGAGTGGCGGAGGCTCCACAAGCGAGGCCTACGATCCCTCAATCTTTGATGCCCGGCATGTCAAAGTCGCGCCTGTCGTGACGTTCATCGGTTTTATCTCTATTATCTTTGCAATCATGCACAAACCGTCTGCCAAGGATAACTCATCTGACAAGCCTGCACAATAATGGATTGGATACAAGCACTGGTTCTTGGGCTGATTCAGGGGCTCACCGAATACCTTCCTGTCAGCAGTAGTGGGCATCTCACCATAGGTGCCTGCCTCTTTGGGATAGAAGACTCAGACAACCTGGCTTTCACCGTGTTGGTACATGTGGCAACGGTGCTCAGCACTCTCGTGGTGTTATGGCAGGAGGTGGTATGGATATTGAAAGGTCTTACCGAAGGGAAGATGAATGAGGCCACCCGTTTTGCGATCAATATCCTGGTCTCCATGATTCCTATCGGTATTGTGGGTTTCTGCCTCAAGGATGCGGTAGAGGATATTTTCGGCAGCGGATTGCTCATCGTGGGGTGTATGCTCCTTGTCACGGCCGCTCTTCTGATCTTCTCCTACTATTATAAGCCTAAGGCTAAAGAGCATCTCTCTGTTCGTGATGCCTTTATAATAGGTATCGCTCAGGCATGTGCCGTGATGCCGGGTCTCTCACGCTCAGGCAGCACGATAGCCACCGGTTTACTGCTTGGTAATAAAAAAGAGAAACTGGCACAGTTCTCTTTCCTGATGGTTATTCCACCAATCTTGGGCGAGGCTCTGTTGGATGTGCTGAAGACCGTTAAGGGTGAGGCTGTGTTCGAACATATAGACACTCTGCCGCTGGTGGTAGGGTTCCTTGCGGCGTTCATCTCCGGATGTATTGCCTGTCGTTGGATGCTACGTATCGTACGTAAAGGTAAACTGGTGTATTTCGGCATCTACTGTGCTCTTGTAGGACTTATAGCGTTGTTATCATCGTTGTAGAATATGTAGGGTACTGCTCATTTACCAGTCAGGAAAAGAAAATGAACTTCCACGAAGGGGAGATAATATATATCAACAAGCCGTATGCCATGTCCAGCTTCGGAGCTTTGGCACATGTGCGGTATGTCCTGTCTAAAAGACTGGGTGTAAAACGGTTGAAGACAGGTCATGCAGGCACCCTCGATCCCTTGGCTACGGGTGTCCTTGTACTCTGCACAGGAAAGGCTACCAAACGCATCGGGGAGTTGCAGGGACACGACAAGGAGTATGTGGCCACCCTGCAGTTGGGAGCTACCACCGCCAGCTACGATATGGAGCATCCGGTAGATGCTCTTTATCCTACGGAGCATATCACAGTTGACACCATATCGGAAGTGCTGCGGTCGTTTGTCGGTGATATCCCTCAGGTGCCACCCGTATTCAGCGCAGTGATGGTGGATGGTAAGAGAGCCTACCAGCTGGGACGTAACGGTGTTGAGGTGGAGCTGGCAGCCAAGACCGTGCACGTCGATGACATCGAACTGTTACAGTTCAATAGGGAGCTCATGCAGATGACGATACGGGTTAGTTGCGGAAAAGGTACCTATATCCGTTCATTGGCAAGAGATATCGGCAAGGCGCTTGGCAGTGGGGCCTATCTCACATCCTTATGTCGTACCAGGGTGGGGGAGGTGAGCATTGCCGACTGTATTGTCTTGGAAGATTTCCCTCAATGGCTGGAAGCACAACAGATAGAAGAATAAAAAGAATAATATAAAAGATGAAGCTATCACAATTTAAATTCAAGTTACCCGAAGAACTTATCGCGCTCAACCCTCCTTTTCATCGCGATGAGTGTCGGCTGATGGTGTTGCACCGTAAGTCGAATACGATAGAGATGTTTCAGAAAGACGAGAACGGAAATGAGATTCCCGGAGAGTACCTCGACTTCAGGGCTATTCTGAAGTATTTCGATGAGGGCGATACCTTCGTGTTCAACGATACCAAAGTGTTCCCGGCACGCCTTTATGGCACAAAGGAGAAGACTGATGCCAAGATAGAGGTCTTCCTGCTCAGGGAGTTAAACCGTGAGATGCGTCTGTGGGATGTGTTGGTAGAACCTGCCCGTAAGATTCGTATCGGTAATAAACTGTTCTTCGATGACAGCGGTACCATGGTGGCTGAGGTTATTGACAATACCACCAGCCGAGGACGCACCTTGCGTTTCCTCTACGACTGTCCGCACGATGAGTTCAAACGGGAGCTGTTCGCCTTGGGAGAGGCGCCGCTACCCCATTACATCATCGACCACCGTCCTGCCACCGATCAGGATATGGATGACTTCCAGTGTATCTTCGCCAGGAATGAGGGCGCTGTAACGGTTCCCGCCAGCGGACTGCATTTTTCGCGAGAGTTAATGAAACGCATGGAGATCAAAGGCATCGAGACGGCATTCATCACCCTGCACTGCGCACTCGGCAATTTCCATAATATCGAGGTGGAGGATCTCACCAAGCACAAGATGGATTCAGAGCAGATGTTTATCAATAAGGAAGCGTGCGACAGGGTGAATGCCGCTAAGTTGGCCGGCAAACATGTCTGTGTGGTGGGCACCAGTGTACTGAAAGCCACAGAGACCGCTGTGGGCACCGACAAACTGCTGAAGGAGTATGAGGGGTGGACCAATAAGTTCATCTTCCCGCCCTATGAGTTTGGCGTGGCTGACTCGATGATCTGCAATTTCTACCACCCGATGTCTACACTGTTGATGGAGACAGCTGCATTTGGAGGATATGATCTGGTGATGGAGGCTTATGACCAAGCCGTGAAGCATGGTTATAAGTTTGGCTGTTACGGTGATGCCCTGCTGATTGTCGATGACTAAGGAGTTCCCGGCATCATGAGTGATTGCAAGCATACTGAAAAACAGCACACTGTCTATCTGTCACTGGGCAGTAATCTCGGTGACAAAGAAAAAAATATATATACAGCTGTTGAAAAGATTAAAGAGAAGATTGGCCCCGTAGAGCGCCAGTCTTCTCTTCTTGTTACTGAACCGTGGGGATTTGAGAGCGGGAATTGTTTCGTCAACTGTTGTGTCTGTCTTCACACGACCCTCACACCGAAGCGGTTGCTGTGCGCCACCCAACGGATTGAACGGGAAATGGGCCGCACCCATAAATCTTCATTCGTAAAGAACGGGAAACCACATGTGGAATATCATGACCGTATCATCGACATCGACATTTTGCTGTATGACGACCTCACCGTGGATACCCCCACACTGAAGATTCCTCACCCCCTGATGAGAGAGCGTGATTTTGTGATGATACCACTGAGGGAGATAATGCCTGCTTTTTGTCAATAAGTTTGAAAATAGTTGGTAAAACGATAATGTTACACAACGATGTGCCCTATTACGACCAATGGCCTTGCAGATAGCAAGGCTGTTCAACAGGAAGGAGCCTGTGTCAGGAATAGAAGGAAAGTAGTGGTCAAATAAGAATTAACGCTGTCCCTTGACGGAACAGCGTTAGAAGACTTTTAGCGGCGCAGGCCTAAGTTCTTGACGATAGCACGGTAGCGTGTGATGTCGCGGTCCTTGAGGTAGTTGAGGAGGGCGCGGCGCTTGCCTACCATCATAGTCAGTGAACGGGCGGTACGCTTGTCCTTGTGATTCTTCTTCAGGTGCTCTGTCAGATGAGCAATACGATAAGAGAATAATGCGATCTGGCTCTCTGCAGAACCGGTGTCTGTGCTTGAAGCACCATACTTCTCGAAGATCTCAGCCTTCTTTGCTTTGTCTAAATACATTTTTTTAATGATTAATAGTTGTCTGCACATTACATTCTTCAGAGGCTACCTGCCTTAATCACAACAGTTTACATCATCGAATGCATCGGATTTTCCGAAATGCGGATGCAAAGGTACGTATTTTTTTCTTAAACGCCAAAATATATTTGGTATTTTAATACATTTTTTGTACCTTCGCACCCAATTTTAAGGTATATGAGATATGCAAGACATTAGAAATATAGCGATTATCGCCCATGTGGACCATGGGAAGACGACGCTGGTGGATAAGATGATGCTCGCCGGAAATCTGTTCCGTGAAGGGCAGAATCTCAGCAGTCAGGTACTCGACAGTAATGATCTGGAGCGTGAAAGAGGTATCACCATCCTTTCGAAAAACGTTTCCATCAACTATAAGGGTGTAAAGATTAATATCATCGACACTCCGGGGCACTCTGACTTCGGTGGTGAGGTGGAACGTGTGCTTAACATGGCCGACGGTTGTCTGTTGCTGGTCGATGCCTTTGAGGGACCGATGCCCCAGACACGATTTGTGTTGCAGAAGGCACTGCAGATAGGGCTGAAACCCATTGTTGTGGTTAACAAGGTGGATAAGCCCAACTGCCGTCCGGAGGAGGTCTACGAGATGGTGTTCGACCTGATGTTCGCCCTCAATGCCACGGAAGACCAGCTCGACTTCCCCGTGGTATATGGCTCCGCCAAGAACGGATGGATGGGCGAGGACTACAATCATCCCACCAATGATATCACCTACCTGTTGGATAAGATTATCGAGGTGATACCGGCGCCTAAGCAGTTGGAGGGAACGCCACAGATGCTCATCACCTCCCTCGACTATAGCTCATATACCGGAAGGATCGCTATCGGACGCGTGCATCGTGGAACACTGAGAAACGGCATGAGTGTGACCATCTCCCATCGTGACGGGTCTTTCGAAAAGACAAAGATAAAAGAGCTGCATACCTTTGAGGGTATGGGACATGTGAGGACAGAGGAGGTAAGCTCAGGAGATATCTGTGCGGTCGTCGGACTGGATAAGTTTGAGATCGGTGATACCATCACGGATTTCGAACAGCCGGAGGCTCTGCCGCCCATCGCCATCGACGAGCCGACGATGAGTATGCTGTTCACCATCAACGACTCACCTTTCTTCGGAAAAGAAGGAAAATACTGCACCAGCCGTCATATTAACGATCGACTGGAGCGTGAACTGGAGAAGAACCTCGCCCTTCACGTTGAACCGTTTATGGATAATACCGACAGCTGGATTGTCAGCGGCCGTGGTGTACTGCATCTCTCGGTATTGATTGAGACGATGCGCCGTGAGGGCTATGAGTTGCAGGTGGGACAGCCGCAGGTAATCTATAAGGAGATCGACGGAGTGCGTTGCGAGCCTATAGAAGACCTGACAATCAATGTTCCCGAGGAGTTCTCCAGTAAGATGATTGATATGGTGACACGCCGCAAGGGTGAGATGATCAGCATGGAGTCGCAGGGAGACCGTGTGAACATCGAGTTTGATATCCCCTCACGGGGAATCATCGGGCTGCGTACCAACGTGCTCACAGCCTCTCAGGGTGAGGCGATTATGGCCCACCGTTATAAGGAGTACCAGCCGTATAAGGGAGATATCACCCGACGTATTAACGGCTCTATGATTGCTCTGGAGACGGGTACAGCCTATGCCTATGCGATCGATAAGTTGCAGGATCGTGGAAAGTTCTTCATCGACCCCGGAGAAGAGGTGTATGCCGGACAGGTGGTTGGCGAGCATGTTCATGACAATGACTTGGTCATCAACGTTTGCAAGGCCAAGCAGCTCACCAATGTGCGTGCCTCGGGATCTGACGAGAAAGCTCGTGTGATTCCTAAGACGGTGATGTCGCTCGAGGAGTGTCTGGAATATATCAAGGAGGATGAGTATGTGGAGGTGACACCGAAGTCGATGCGTATGCGAAAGGTTATCCTGAATCACGACGAGAGGAAGAAAGCCAACAAGGACAAGTAGGTTCATAGTTCATAGTCCATAGTTCATAGTTCATAGTTCACAGTTCATAGTTCATAGCTTGGGGAATAATGATGTCTCAGCGTGACCGACAGATATTACATATCGCACTGCCCAGTATCATCAGTAATATCACTGTTCCTCTGCTGGGATTGATTGACGTTGCCATCACCGGCCATCTCGGTGCAGCCGCCTATATCGGAGCTATCGCCCTGGGCGGCATGATTTTCAACCTTGTTTACTGGATATTCGGTTTTCTTCGTATGGGAACCAGCGGACTGACCTCGCAAGCACTCGGAAAGCGTAATCTTTCTGAGGTGACACGTCTCTTGGTAAGGAGTATGGGCATAGCGATGGGTATTGCGTTGTTCCTGATCATCCTGCAGGTTCCCATCCGTGAGTTAGCTTTGTTTATGATGCAGCCGACAGCGGAGGTAAGAAGTCTTACGGTCACCTATTTTAATATATGTATATGGGGAGCGCCGGCCATGTTAGGACTCTTCGGACTGAACGGTTGGTTCATCGGTATGCAGAACTCCCGGATACCGATGATGATTGCCATCACGCAGAATATCGTGAATATCATCGTCTCTTTAGCATTGGTGTTCGGCCTTGGCATGAAGGTGGAGGGAGTAGCCAGTGGCACGCTTATCGCCCAGTGGTGCGGATTCCTGATGGCTTTGTCGCTGCTGGTCATCCATTACAAACGACTTCGTGGCTATTTCCATAGCAAAGGCTTATGGGCACGATCGGCAATGGTACGTTTCTTCCAGGTGAACCGTGACATCTTCCTCCGCACCCTCTGTCTCGTCAGCGTGTTGATGTTTTTCACCTCAGCTGGTTCATGGCAAGGTGAGGTGATCCTTGCGGTGAACACCCTGTTGATGCAGTTGTACCTCTTGGTGAGTTATGTAATGGACGGCTTCGCCAATGCTGCCGAGGCAATGAGCGGTAAATACTACGGTGCCGGCAACCGATCGGCGTTTATCGATACGGTGAGGCATTGTTTCGCTTGGGGAACTGTCTGCACCCTTCTCTTTACGATTGTCTATATAGTGGGTGGAAAACCATTCTTGGGACTGCTCACCGATGAACCTCATGTGGTGGCAGCCAGCAGTGACTATGTCTTCTGGGCTTACCTGATACCTGTATGCAGCATCGGGGCTTTCATCTGGGATGGTGTCTTCATCGGCATCACTGCCAGCAGGGAGATGCTGATCAGTTCGTTGACTGCGGCCATCCTCTTCTTCATTACATATTATCTCTGTTTTCCGCATTGGCAGAACCACGGGTTGTGGATGGCGTTCATTGTGTTTATGGTCTCGAGAGGAGTGGTTCAAACTTTTCTGTTTTGCAAAAGTTTAAAGATCGACCTTTACATTAGTTCGTAATGTTGTGACGACATCATCCGGATCTTTACCGCGTATTGACAGACTTTTGGTGTCTTTCAGAGGAATGCCGCTGTCTTGGAACTTGAGCTTCTTTCCTGTATTTATTGGGCGACATGCCTAAGTGTTCACGCACGTATTTCCCGAAGAACGAGGCATTGGAGAATCCCAGCTCAATGCCGATTTGCGAAGCCGTCAACTCTGTGTTCTTCAGATAGTGAGTGACATCTTCTATGACATATTCCGAGATCCATTCCGTTGGTGACTTGCCGCTGACAGTGCGGCAAATGGTGGAAAGGTATTTCGGTGTGATGCACAACTCTTCGGCATACTCGCTGACGCTAAGTTTCTTGATGCGGCGTCGGGCAATGTTTTTCAGGAACTGATGAAAGAGCGCCTCCATGTGTGATATGCCTTCCTGTGGCGTCTTGCCATCATCTTTCAGGTCATTGTCCATCAACTGATGGCACAACTCCAGCAGTGCTACGCGCAGCAGACTGACCAGTATTTCACGCCTGAAGGGATTGAGTTCGTTGAGCCATTGGTATCGCAGCTCGTTGTAGAGTCCGAAGCGGTCTGCTGGTATGTCGATGATGCGGTAATGCTGCTTATAGAGCATGTTGTTCCATATCAGCATCTGCGACTGAAGAATGTTGTGTAAAAGTCGGTCGCTGACGCACATCACCTTACACTCGAAATCAGGACTGATCATAAGATTTGAGAGAACGACATGCGGATGACATACGAAAATCTGCCGGGCATTGACCGTAGTGGACTGTCCTGACACGTCCAACCGCATACGTCCGGCGACACAGGCAGCCACTAAATTGAAATCAATCTTCCCACCCTCTATGTGGGGTATCTCCCGTAGGTTGTCGACGATGACCAGTTCGTCATCATTATACTTTACCAGTTCCTCATTGACAGACATCGCCGATACATCTACCAGATTAACATTCAGTAACGTCTGTCCTTTTTTTCGCATATTCATATTCGTATATTTATTATGACAAAGATAGTCGTTTTTTGTGAGAAAACTGCTAAATAATATGTTTCTCATTTCGTTAATAATATTCAGAATGACTTCTTACTTGAATATAGGACATTATTGAGGCTTTGTGATAACCTAATTTTACCGAGTATATTCCGAATTTTGCGGACAAGTTTTCGAAATTATATCAATCGAGGAAATATGAAAAAGACATGTTTGATGCTGCTGGTAGGAATACTGATGCTCGGCAGTTGTAGCAAGAAGAACGGACAGGATACGAGGGTGAAGGCCGTCAAGGTAAAGACGATGACGGTACAGCCGACAACGACTGATGGGCGGCAGGGTTATAACGGCACGATAGAGGAATTGAACGGATCATTGTTGAGTTTTGCTTCTGTAGGTACGCTGAGAAGTGTGAGTGTCAGCGAAGGACAGATGGTAAAGCGGGGACAGTTGATAGCTACCATCGATGAGACTTCGCTGCAGAGTGCCCACGAAGCTGCGTTGGCTGCTAAAGAGCAGGCTATAGATGCTGAGGAACGTATGAGGCTTCTGCATGATGCTGGCTCGTTGCCGGAGATAAAATGGATAGAGGTACAGACTCAGGTACGTCAGGCCGTGTCTGCGGAGAAGATGGCCAGGAAAGCACTGACGGATACCCGACTTTATGCACCCTTCAGCGGCTATATTGCAGAAAAGCAGGCTGAGGCCGGTCAGAGCGTGGCACCCGGTGTGCCCATCGTGAAGCTGGTCAGGATCGACCGTGTGAAGGTCAGTATCAGCGTACCGGAGGAAGAGATTCCGCAGATACGTACAGGACAACTGCTACACGTGACAGTGCCTGCATTAGACGGCAGGATGTTCGAAGCGAAAGTTATGGAAAAGGGCGTGACGGCCGATGCTTTGTCGCGATCATATGAGGTAAAGGCCATCATAGAGAATCCTCACCACGAATTGCTGCCGGGGATGATCGCGGAGGTGACAACCGCTGTCCATTCACCGCTGGCCATTCACCGTAATATGACCTTGCCCGCAGAAATAATCCAGATAGATGCCGACAACAAGCCCTTCGTGTGGATGGTGGTTGATGGCAAAGCGCAGAAAACATATGTCACTCTGGGGCAGAACATCGGTGATGCCGTACAGATTATTGACGGCCTGAAGATTGGCGACAAGGTAATTTGTGAGGGACAGCAGAAGGTAAGCAACGGCCTTGAAGTGAAGAGTGAAGATTTGTCGTGCCAACGAGAGCTGAGCCAGGCTCACTTGAGCTATGCCGGGCACAGCCGACTTATGGGTGACCAATTTGATAGCGCAGAATGATTATGGCACAGGAGAAAAAAATGAATCTCGTGGAGTGGGCGATGCACTACAGGCAGATAGTCATCATGATTACCTGCGTGTTTATCGCCTTCGGCTTCTATGGTCTCTACGGCATCAGAAAGAATGAGTTCCCCGACATCACTATCCGTCAGGGTGTGGTGGTGGCTGTCTGTCCGGGTGCCTCGGCATTGGAGGTGGAACAGCAAGTGACGAAGCCCCTTGAGGAGTACATCTTCACCTATAAGGACGTGAACAAAGTGAAGACAAAGTCGTACAGCCGTAACTCAGTGGCCATCGTGCTGATAGAACTGAACGATGACATTGCAGACAAAGACGAGTTCTGGTCGAAATTCAAGCACGGCATGGAGTCGTTCAAAGGACAGTTGCCGCAGGGCGTGCTGGCCGTACAAGTGAATGACGACTTCGGTGACTCGTCGGCGATGCTCGTGACGATGGAGTCGGAAGACAAGACTTACCGTGAACTGCGCGATTACATGGATCAATTGAAGGACCGACTGCGTACGGTGGAGAGCGTGGGGCGCATCACGGTGGTTGGTCAACAGCAGGAGCAGATCAGTGTCTACCTCGACTACGACCGCCTGTCGCACTATGGCATCTCGGACAAGACCATCGCCCTTGCGCTGAAGGCTAAAGACTTCTCGACGATGGCGGGCACGCTGAAGAACGGGCGCTACGACTCGCCCATCTACGTAAGTCACTCGCTGAACATGGTGAGCGACGTGGAGCAGACGGTGGTGTATAGCGACCCACGCGGCAAGGTGGTGCGACTGAAGGACGTGGCGACGGTGAGACGCGAGTATCCGCAGCCCACGTCGTATATCACCAATAACGGCGTGAAATGCCTGGTTCTGAGCATCGAGATGAAGTCGGGTCGCAGCATCACCGACATGGGCGAGGAGGTTTACAAGGTGCTCGACGAGTTTGAGCCGACGCTGCCGCCCAGCGTGAAACTGTTCCGCATCACCGACCAGCCGAAGGTGGTGAAGGACTCGGTGGTCAGTTTCCTGCGCGAGCTACTCATCGCCGTACTGGCCGTCATCGTAGTGGTGCTGCTGCTTATGCCTATGCGTGTGGCACTGGTCGCAGCCTCTACCATACCTATTACTATCTTTATATCGCTGGGACTGTTCTATGCTTTCGATATCGAACTGAACACAGTGACGCTGGCAGCTCTCATTACGTCACTTGGCATGGTGGTCGATAACTCGATTGTCATCATCGACTCTTACATGGAGAAACTCGGCGAGGGCTTGTCGCGCTGGCACGCCTCCATCGAGAGCGCCACCCACTTCTTCAAGAGCATCCTAACGGCGACGATGGCCATCAGCATCACGTTCTTCCCCTTCCTGTTTACCACGAAAGGGTCGATGAACGACACAGTGTTCTACTTCCCGTGGGCCATCCTCATCATCCTGCTTGTCTCGCTTGCCATCGCCGAACTGGTGGTGCCGTTCCTGCAGTTTTGGTTTATCCGCAAGCCGATGGAAGAGAATAAAGGTAAGAAGAAACACTTCAACTTCCTCGACTTGATGCAGAAATCTTACGACTGGCTCATTGACCATTGCTTCCGTCATCCCTACATTGTTTGTGGGACGGCACTGGTTACCATTGTTCTGTCAGCAGTCATTCTGATTAACCTGCCGCAGCGACTGATGCCGCGTGCTGAGCGTAACCAGTTTGCCGTGGAGATATACCTGCCCACAGGGACGTCATTAGATAAGACCGCCGCACTGGCCGATTCTTTGGAAAGCATCTTGCAACAAGACGACCGCATCGTGTCCATCGCCTCGTTCAAGGGCATGGCCTCGCCCCGTTTCCACACCGTCTATGCCCCGCAGTTCGGCGGTACAAACTATGCGCAGTTTATCGTCAATACTAAGTCGCCCGATGCCACTGATGAAATCCTGGACGAGTATAAACCGAAGTATGAAGAGGCCTTCCCAGAGGCTTACGTGCGTTTCAAACAGCTCGACTACGGCTCAGAATCCAACCCTATCGAGGTTCGGCTGACCTGCGATGACTGGCCGACGCTGAAAGCCGCCACCGACTCGCTTACCCTGTTGTTGCGCCAGCATCCAAAACTGAAACTGGTGCGCAATGATATGCAAGAGCCGCTCTTGGCCACCGAGATACACCTCGACCCCGTGAAGGCTAGCCGACTGGGTATCTCTAACCTCGACACCGAACTGTCGATGCTTATGCGCTACAATGCCGACGGTCTGCCGATGGGCACCATCTGGCAAGGCGATTACCCTGTGAACATCTGTCTGAAAGGCACGCACGCCCTTGAGAGCAACCGCCAACGGATGGGCGACGAGATGGTGAGTGCAGAGGGCGGCCTGCGCCAGGTTCCCCTGCGCCAAGTGGCCACTATCTGCCCACAGTGGCAGGATGGCCAGATTGCCCACCGCAACGGCCTTCGCACCACTACGGTAATGGCCGAGGTGTGCGAGGGACTGAATGTTACTTCCGTAACGATGGAGTTGCAGAAAGAACTGGAAGATGTTCTTGCGGATTTGAAATCCGCAAGCAGTGAATCGGGGATTTCAAATCCCCTCCAGCAAGAAAACTCTAAACTCTCAACTCTAAACTCTCAACTCTCAATATCCTGGGGCGGCGAGATTGCCGAGAATGACAACAACCTGCCGCAACTGGTTTCTGCACTCATCATCGCCGTTTTCATCATCTTCTTCCTGATGGTCTATCACTTCAAGCGCATCTCCACGGCCACGCTGCTGCTGTTCAGTCTTATGCTCTGCTTCTTCGGCACTGCCGTGGGCATCATGATTCACGGCGAGGTCACCTTCACCTGCTTCCTCGGCTTCATCTCACTGATGGGTATCCTGGTGCGTAACGCTATCATCATGTACGACTATGCTGAAGAGTTGCGTGAAACGGAGCGTCTTACAGCTCATGAAGCCATTTATCTCTCGGCCAAGCGCCGTATGCGTCCCATCTTCCTCACTTCTGCCGCCGCCTCGATGGGTGTCATCCCCATGATTATCAGCGGCTCCACACTCTGGGCGCCGATGGGCAACGTCATCTTCTACGGCACACTCATCACCATGCTCTTCATCCTCACCGTGCTGCCCATCGCCTACTGGCTCACGATGAGCGGTAGTACCAACAAACGTCTCGCACACCAAATGTCAGAAAACCAATGAGAAAGATATTAACCATCATCACCTGTTTGGTATGCTGTGATATTATCGTGGCACAGCCCGCATATACCCTCCAGCAGCTCAAGGACTCCGCACTTCAGAACAACATCGCCGTCAGCACCGCCCGTTTAAGTGTCGATGCCGCTCAGCAGCAGCGTAAAGAGGCCTTCACGAAGTATTTCCCCAGTGTCAGTGCCACGGGACTCACCTTCAATGCCAACAAAGGCATGGCTCAGATGTCTGTCAACCCCTCCGAGATTGTTCCATCGTCGCTGGCCTCTGTCCTCGCCACATCGCTACCTGCCGAGGCCTTAGCCGCACTCGCCAACCCCGTCAGCATCTCCATGCTGAAGAATGGCACCGTTGCGGGTATCACCGCCATGCAACCTGTCTTCGCCGGAGGGCAGATCGTCAACGGCAACCGCTTGGCGCGTGTCGGCGAAGACGTGAGCCGCCTGCAACTACAACTCTCCGAAAACGAAGTGGAAAAGACTGCCGAACAGTACTTCTGGCAACTCGTCTCGCTACAAGAGAAGATGAAAACCATTGCTGCCGTCGATACCCTCCTTGTCGACATCCACAAAGATGTTGACGTGGCCGTCCGTGCCGGTGTTGCCCTCCGCAACGACCTCCTGCAAGTGGAACTGCGTCAGAACGAGGTGGCGAGCCAGCGGCTGAAACTCCAGAACGGCATCAGTATCGTGCGGCTGCTGATGGCACAGTATTGCGGACTGCGGGATACCAGTTTTGCTGTTAGTGCGTGCGACGGTTTTCCCGTCGCATCAATCCAACAGCATGACCATCAGCAGGCTCTGCTCGCTACGCCCGAATATCAACTTTTAGGCAAGCAGGTGGAGGCCGCCAGACTCCAAAAAAACATAGCCGTCGGTCAGAACCTCCCCACCATAGCTGTCGGTGCAGGCTACAACTATCACAACCTGCTTGACAACGACCGCTCCTTCGCCATGCTCTTTGCCACCGTCAGCGTCCCTATCTCTGACTGGTGGGGCGGCTCCCACGCCATCCGTCGCAAGAAAATAGCCTTCCAACAGGCTCAAGACCAACTTGCCGACAACGCCCAGTTGCTCACCATCCGTATGCAGAATGCCTGGAACAACGTCGTAGAGGCCCGCCAGCAACTCGACATTGCCCAGCACAGCATCGAGCAGAGTGAAGAGAACCTCCGCCTCCACCGCAACTACTACCGTGCCGGCACCTGCAAGATGTCCGACCTCCTCGAAGCTCAGCTCCTCTACCAGCAGTCCTGCGACAACCACACCGATGCCTACGCCGACCTGCAGAACAAGATTCTTGAATACAAACAATCAACAGGACAATAGAAATTAATGTGTTTATGAAAAATGTAATAATGTTATTTACGACAATGCTCTTGTGCATGTCCCTTCATGTGAATACAGCGAACGGACAGCGTCAATACTTGATCTTTGAAACCTCTGAAAGCAGGACAGCACTGGCGTTGGAGTCGTTGAAACTGACTATTTCAGACGGAGTGCTGACGGCCACCAACAGCGACGACAGCAGGACTTTCTTGTTGAAAGACCTTACCAGAATGTATTTCTCGGAAAGCGATGCGACAAGAATTACGAGTCCGCAAATTAGCACAAAGCATACCTCTGACAGAGTGCTCTTTGACATGCAAGGTCATAGGATCATGCATCCTTCTAAAGGTATTTATATCCTAAAGGACAATGGTAAAACCCAAAAAGTGATTGTGAAATGAAGAAGCAAATCTTTCTGATATGCCTGTTGGTATCTACAATTGCAGTGTCGGCACAGACCATGGACATTTATCAGATGCACGTCAACCTGAAGGATGGCACAGTACATTATTCCACCGACAGTATCCAAGAAATGCGATTCGTGCAGAAGCAAGCGGAAAATGAGCCTTCTACAGAAGCAGGACAGTCGGTTACAGACACCTATACTGCCATTTCCGTCAGTGGATTGGCGACAGACTTTGCCAATGCTACGGCAGCCGATGGTCGTTCTGAGGTCACCGTCCGTCTGTCGGGCATCACGTTGCAGGCCGTTGGTACCACAGTCAATTGGGATGAGAAGTGGCAGGAAGACATCAACTTCTACTATACGCTGGGTACAGGCAACCCCTATACGGCAAGCAACACGCCTTACCAGCCTGATGGCAGTAGCGGCATGCCTGTCAGCGGACTGTACTACAAGTTCACACCCAAGTACGATGGTGTGCTGAAGGTGGGGGTATGGTCTAACAAGAACAACCGCAACACATACGTTGTAGAGGAGTCGAGCATGCTGCCTGTCGGCTATCAGGTGGAGGGCTATATCAACGGGCAGAACGATGCGTCGGGAAAGAAGAAATCTCTCACCAATGAAGAGATAGCCAGTCTGCACGATGCGGCAGGCGCAGGCCCGTACGTCATCGGCACAGGCACATTCTTCTGGGGCTGGATAACCGTCAATGTGAGGGCCGGAAAGACGTACTGGCTTTTCCAAGACTCGTCTCAGATTGGCTTTCAGGGCTTCACGTTCACCTATACGTCAGACGGCAGTGGTGCCAGTGACGACTCGGCCGACTACCTGATGACCATCCTCCAAAATGCTGGTGATGTCGGCATTGCCACCAGCGATATCGTGGAAATCACCTTCGACAAGGAAGCCCACATTCCAGTCTCTGCCGGCAACACTGTACTTGACGAAGCCATCAGTGCCATTCCTTCAGAGTATGCAGAAAAGGCCGAGCGTCGCGGACAGGTGGTGGGAGTCACCTATACCACAACGTCATACGCCACTGGTCAGCAGGTGGAAAAGACAGCCTACGTCTATCTGCCGTGGGAGTATGACTACTATCCTGAACGTCGCTACAATATCCTTTACCTGATGCACGGTATGGGCGACGATGCCACTACCTATATCTACGGAAACACCAAGGAACTGCGCATGGCCATCGACCATTTAATACAGGACAGCATCATCGAGCCGCTGATTGTCGTCACCCCCACCTTCTATGCACCGGGAGCAGGCAACGACAACATCTTCCAGGCGGCGGCATCGTTCCCAGGTGAGCTGCTCAGCGACCTGATGCCTGTGGTAGAGTCACGCTATCGCACATACGCACTGACAGCTACCCCCGAAGGCTTCAAGGCCTCACGCTGGCACCGTGCCTTCGGTGGTTTCTCAATGGGGTCTGCCACAACTTGGAATGTATTCTCTCAGGCATTACCATACATTCGTGACTTCATTCCTATGAGCGGTGGCGGAAGCACAAGTGCCTCATCGTTGGCAACTGTCGTTAATAAGGCAGGACTGGGTGAACATGACTTTTACATCAATGCGATGTCCGGATCCGACGATTATGCCGCCTCTGGCCTTTCCTCACAAATCAGTCAGATGGCTAAACAGTCACCGTTCATCCTTAGCCGTAACCGTGAGGAGGGCAACATCTACTATCGTGAATGGTCGGGAGGACAACACGACTACCGTGCTTGCATCACTTACGTTTACAACGCGCTGCACAATCTCTTCAAATAAATTCTTCGAGATACCGTGTTTTTGTGTTCTGTCGTCTCGATGATCCTCTAAAAAACAACTAATAATGATTAATTGTTAAGTGAAAATCTCAGTTGCCAGAAGGCCACGGCAGCAGCTGCTGCTACGTTGAGGGAGTCCACCTGATGCGACATGGGGATGCGCACCACATAGTCCGCTTCGGTAATCGCCTCTTTGGGCAGTCCGTCACCCTCGGTGCCCATCACGATGGCTAATCGAGGTTCCTGTCGTAAGATAGGATCGTCAATGGGAATGGAATTGTCTGTCAACGCCATGGCCGCTGTTCGGAAGCCAAAGGTATGGAGGGATCTTATCGACTCATCCATGAAGGTCCATGGCACTAAGAACACCGACCCCATCGACACCCTTACGGCCCTACGATTTAGAGGGTCGCAGGAGTCGGGCGTCAGCAGCACACCGTCGATGCCTAATGCTGCCGCCGAGCGGAAGATTGCCCCGATATTTGTGGTATCTACTACTCCCTTGATGACGACGATGCGTCTGGCCTGCTCACAAACCTGCTCTACTGACGGCAAAAGTGGTCGGCGGAAGGCGCACAGCACACCACGTGTCAAGGTATAGCCGGTCAGGGCAGCCAACACCTCTCGCTCACCTGTATATACCGGTATATTCCCACTCCGAACGATAATCTCCTGCGCATCGCCGGTGATATGCTTCCTTTCACACAACAGTGCCACTGGCTCATAACCGGTATCGAGCGCCACCTTAATAACCTTCGGACTCTCTGCGATGAAGAGGCCGTTGGCAGGATCCAGGCGGTTACGCAACTGACGCTCCGTCAGCGAACGGAACATCGCTACGCACGGATCATCTATGGATGTAATCTCAATCATTCGAAATTGATAATGGAAAAATTTCCATTATCCATTATCCATTTGTATTACACAATCTGCTGCAGGAAATGACGGGTGACATTAAAGGATCCCTCTGCCATACGTGCCCAGAAATCGAAATACTGTGCTGCCTTGTCGTCTTTCAGAGGAATGTCACTGATGATACGGAAAGAGATAAATGGGGTGGAGTAGAGATGACAGGTGTGGGCGATGGCACAGCTCTCCATATCCACGGCCTTGGCATGAGGGAAGTCGCTAAGGATGCTTCGCATCTTGTCCTGACTGTCAACAAACCAGTCGCCGGTGACGATCTGTCCGGCATGTATCTTAGGTATGTTCATATGCTCCATGTCATTCATGGAAAGGGCTAACAGTACAAGGTCTTGGGGAGACTTAAACGTAGGCGGCAAGCCTAACAGTTGACCGCGCTCACACTCACTGCCACAGTAACAGTCGTGATAGACACACTCCGTACTCACCACCACCTCTGTGATGTTCATCGTAACGTCGGCACCTCCAGCCACACCGGTGGAGATGACCAGTTCGGGGTGATAATGGTCGATCATCTCTACGGCTCCGACAGCCGCATTCACCTTGCCGATACCACACTGCATCATGACAAGTTCATGATGTCCCAACTGTCCTAAAATGAAATGCTTGCCGTTGTGCTGCTCTGCGTGTTGCTCCTCGAGAAGACTCTTCAGTTGGGTGAACTCCTTCTCCATGGCAACGATAATACCTATCTTCATAATTCTTATATTTGCAGCAAAGGTACAGATAAATGAGCGAAATGCAAAATAAAATAAGATTTTTCTTCCTTTTTCACTGTGACTTTCTGCGGTATTTGACAATTGCCTATTCAATCGCTTGTTTAGTTCGGTAGGCTATGGCGGAGAAGGCACATACCAACTCGCCCCGTTGATTGGTAACCTTCACCTCAATATATGGAATCTTATGATGGTTGTACGTCTCAGTAGCATCTGCTGTCAGCACATCCCCTTCCTTGGCACTCTGCAGAAAGGAGATATTACTCTGCAGACTGAATGTGAGGGTCTTATGACTGTTCATCACGGCAGCCAATGCCAGGTCTGCCAACGTGAAGATAGCGCCTCCCTGACAGACTCCGCCTGCGTTCAGGTGATTATGGGTTACCGTCATCTCTGCCCGCGCAAAACCCTCGCATACCTCTGTTAAACGAACACCGGCATTAGCAGCAAAGATATCTCCTTCACTTAAAAATTTCTTAATATCCATTTTTCTCTTCTTTTGTCTCAAATGATGAAAATGTTTTTTCTTTTTTCTTTGTTAATTCTTTGTATAATTTGAATAGTTCGGCGACACACATGCTCTCCGTGAAAGTGTTTGTCACAGGGAAGCCGTATGCTTGCATCACGGCACGGTCATTCTGCTGATGTGCCTTGCGTAGTTCAACAGGCATGGTTACCACATCATAGAGGTCGGCCAGTGAAGAGCCGGGATACAGGGCACGTGCGTCGAGAATGGCTTGGGCTGTCCGCTCAATCTTCGCTTTCAGAGATTCTGTGGGAGTCGGCCAGGGGAATGTGTTATACACCTGTTCCTTGCTGTAGCGATAGTCACTTTTCAGTCTGCCACAGACAACGCGCATCCATGCCATGTGGACATTAGACGTGAGCACCCCAAAGTGATAGAGCGTGGCATTGGGGATTATCTGAACGGCATTTGAAGAAATCACATCTGCCTCCATAAATCCAATAGGTACGTATCGCCTTCGCTCGGAGGAAACCGAAGGGACCAAGAGATAATCTTGACCCTCCGGCTGGGTGATCTGTGCAAAGAGATGCGGCACCTTGGCATACCCTCGTGTGGTCTTGGCAGAAGAGGCCAGCCTGAATTCACGCACTGCCTGCACCCTTTCATAGAGGATTCTGCTTTGTTTGATGTCAGCGGGCTGGGCCTCACGCAGCCATAAGCAATAACGCGTCTTCTGCTTGATGAATTCCTCTGCACCGATATAGGGACGTATCCACCTTCCTATCGAGGGCTCTTGTCCTATCAGCGACTCCTTCTCCTCTTCTGACAGTACGAAGTGGCCTCCGTCGCGCGGCTGGTTGCCAAAATTCATCTGAGGAACATCGCAAAGCGGTGTCTTCCGACTTCCGGCAAATGTGTCGTCACCCTCAAAGAGATAAGGGCTGATGCTGTTCACCTGCTGCATCTGTCCACCAGAAGAGAATAAATACTTTTCATTCACCTCGTCAGTACTAAAGCCGATGATAACACAGTGCACAGCCGCTTTATCACTTGCCTCACTGTTCCACTTGAAAGTCTGGTAGGCGAAATTGATGTGTACATGGAAGTCGTTGAGGAGAACGTTCCAAAGGATAGGAACCTGAGAACCTTGACAAATGCTGTTTGTTGAAACGAAACCAGCTCTCGTGTGGGTGTCTCGCATTAATTGTGCGGCCTTCTTATACCAGCAGCACACATAGTCGAGGTCTTGAACATCCTTAATGTTCCCAAACAAACGCTCGACATCTTTCTTCTGAGAACTGCCCTGTGCCATCATCCTTGCTCCGATGAATGGTGGATTGCCAATGATGTAGTCATACTGAATCCGATATTGATGAACATCTGGTCTCACATTACCATCGAAACGATTAGTTACTACATTTAGTTCTTCGTACTCAACGGTGGGCTCACTGGCTGTCATGGGTTCGGGGTTGACAATCAGGTGGATGTTTTTGGCATAAATGGTAGGTACATCCGACTTTAGTTCTATCACATCCCAGTCCATCCTCAACGCATTTCCCTCACGGATATTATGATAGGGTTTCAGTGGCAGGAAGTCTATGTCTTGATGAATAATCTTCTCTGTCTCTGCCATCATCTGTGCCTCACTGATCCATAGGGCGGTGGTGGCTACGGTGACGGCAAAGTCATTGATCTCTATACCATAGAACTGCTGTATGCTTACCTTAATAGGGTTCACGAAAGCTCCCATCATCGTCTGACCATGATACTTGGCACGAATAACGTCGTTCTCTAAGCGCCGCAAAGAGAGGTAGGTCTCAGTAAGGAAATTGCCACTGCCACAGGCAGGGTCAAGAAACGTCAGCGATGCCAGCTTCTCTTGAAAAGCATCCAGTTTCTTGATACGCTGCTTCTCGACTCTGTCCTCCAAAATGGTATCATATTCTTTTCGCAAGTCATTCAGAAATAATGGGTCTATCACCTTGTGGATATTATCGATACTTGTGTAATGCATTCCTCCGGAGCGTCTTGTCTCAGGGTTGAGCGTACTCTCAAAGACGGCACCAAAGATAGTCGGTGAGATTTTGCTCCAGTCGAAGTCGAGACTGGCATTGTGGAGCAGGATCAAACGAAGCTCATCCGTAAATTGTGGAATCTCTATGTCCTCCTCGAAAAGTCCTCCGTTTGTATATGGAAAAGCTTTCAGATCGTCCATCAGATAGCGGCTTCGCTTATCCATAGGGGTTTTAAGCACATCAAAGAGTCTTATCAGCGCATTGCGCAAATCCCTCGTCTCATAATTCTCCAGATAATCGTGGAACTGGTCTCTGGCAAATACGCCAGCATCCTCGGCATAAAGACAGAAGACAATACGAACACAAAGGATATTCAACCATCTTGAGGCTAAAAGCGAGTTGTCATCGTATTGCTTAAGCAGTGCGTCGTACATCTTACCGACAATTTCCCCAGCCTGCATGGAAACCTCCATCTCTTTGCTTATATGTTCGTTTTTCTCATCGATGAGGAACTTTAATCGGTAGTACTCTGTGCCCAGATCCTTCAAGAGAATCTCCTCCGGCTCCCTGTTGGGCTGGTTCATGTCGTATACCAGAAAGGATTTGAAATTGCAAGTCACTACCCATTTGGGATGTTCGTGTTGGGGCATGTTTACGATATATAATTTAGCTTGCAAGAACGGGGTGATATATCCATCACCTTTTCTGACAGGCTTGCGAAGATCGACATGGATGGATTTTTGCTCTATTAGTACCTTCGTTGATGGAATGTGTACATCAATGAAATTAGTCGAGTCAACCATAGAGGCCACTTGCTCCTCATAACGCAGAAACTCAGTAATATCCTCAACACCAAAGACATTCGTTAACAAGTCAACCCAAAACAGTTGGCTGTCACCCCGTTCGTATCCTCTTCCTTTCCATCGTTCTGCAAACTCTGCTGCTGCTGTCGCTATTTGTTTATCTGTCTTCATGTCTCAGTTTTTATAATGACTGCAAATGTACATATTTCTTCCTAAACCTCCAAATGTTCCCTCAATTTATTCCCGATGTTCTTAAATAAAGCTTTGATGTTTTGATTTTCATACAGTTTGGTCATAATTGTTTTATAAACATAACGACCCCATGCCATAGTTCCCTGAAGTAGCACACTTTTCAATGATCATCTACGCCCTCAGCTGCAATCTACACCATCGGCTACCTATCTCCTACCTCTTGTCTTTCAGCATTTGTAATGCAAGATGTTCATGCAAATCCGTATGTGTACTAAAAAATATGAAAAGCTGAGTTACATTTGGGCTTTTCATACGAAATGTGTAACTTTGCCACGTTAACTTGAGATATAAACGTTTATAAATATGAGAACCTTAAAGCAGATCCTGCCAGATATCTTGGTAGTAGTGTGTTTTGCAGTTATATCATTCGCTTATTTCTTCCCTGCGGATATTGAGGGAAGAATCCTGTATCGACATGACGCGTCAGCAGGTGTAGGTGCCGGACAAGAGGCAGCAAAATACTATCAGCGAACCGGTGAGCGCACCCGTTGGACGAACGCTACGTTCAGCGGCATGCCTACCTATCAGACTGCTCCTTCGTATAAGAGCACCGACGGACTGTCGAAGGTGATGAATGCCTATCATCTGTGGTTTCCGGAGAATGTGTGGTATGTGTTTGTCTATTTGCTCGGTTTCTATATCCTTTTGCGCGCCTTCGACTTCCGACAGTGGATGGCGGCGCTGGGTGCGGTGGTATGGGCCTTCTCCAGTTATTTCTTTATCATCATCGCCGCCGGACATATCTGGAAGGTGATGGCGCTGGCTTATCTGCCGCCGTTGATAGCTGGTATCGTACTCAGTTATAAAGGCAAATATCTATGGGGACTGGTGGTGACAGCCATCTTCGCGGCTTTCGAGGTGAAGGCTAACCATGTGCAGATGACCTACTACTATCTGTTCATCATGCTCTTCATGATGGTCGCATACCTGGTGGATGCCATCCGGCAGCATCGTATCAAACATTTCCTGAAAGCAACAGCAGCATGCACCATCGGAGGACTGTTGGGTATCTGCTTGAATATCAGTAATCTGTATCATACATGGCAATACTCGCAGGAGTCGATGCGCGGAAAGAGTGAACTGGTGAAGCAAAACAGCAGTAACCAGACGAACAGCGGACTGGAACGTGACTATATCACACAGTGGAGCTATGGCATCGGTGAGACATGGACCTTGTTGGTGCCCAACACCAAGGGCGGCGCATCGATACCCCTGAGTGAGAATCAGACAGCCATGAACAAGGCCAACCCGGAGTTCATGCAGTTGTATCAGCAGTTGGGGCAGTATTGGGGAGAGCAGCCCGGAACCAGCGGCCCTGTATATGTGGGCGCTTTCGTGCTGATGCTCTTTATCTTAGGATTGTTTGTCGTGAAAGGACCGATGAAATGGGCTCTCCTCGCAGCTACTATCCTGAGTATATTATTATCTTGGGGAAAGAACTTCATGGGTTTTACGGATTTCTTCCTCGATTATGTTCCGATGTATGCGAAGTTCCGTACGGTGGCCTCGATCTTGGTCATCGCTGAGTTTACCATTCCTCTGTTGGCGATGCTGGCGTTGAAAAAGATTGTGGAGGAGCCGGAGATCCTGACGAAGAATATGAAAGCACTGGCTGTGAGCTGGGGGCTGACGGCAGGTGTCACCCTGCTGTTCGCCATCATGCCGTCAGTATTCTTCTCCTCGTTTGTCTCCTCCTCTGAGATGCATGCTTTGCAGAACGGTATCCCCCAGGAATATCTGGGTCCGCTGCTCAGTAACCTCACGGAGATGAGGCAGGCGATGTTCACCTCCGACTGTTGGCGCTCGTTCTTCCTGATTACCCTCGGTACCTTCCTACTCTTGCTCTACCGTTACAAGAAACTGAAGAGTGAATATCTGGTGGGTCTCCTGTTGGTGATGTGCCTGATGGATATGTGGATGGTCAACAAGCGTTATCTCAACGATGCGATGTTCGTGGATAAGAGTGAGCGTGACGCTCCGCAGCCCCAGACCAAGACGGATGAGTTCATCCTGCAGGATACGTCAGACTGTGGGGACTATCGTGTGCTGAACCTGGCTTCCAATACCTTCAATGAGAATGAGACATCGTATTATCATAAGAGTATTGGTGGTTATCATGCCGCCAAGCTACGTCGTTACCAGGAGTTGATAGATGCCCATATCGCACCGGAGATGACGAGGATGTACTCCACTATTGCTGAGGCTGCCGGTGATATGACGCAGGTGAACGGTGACAGTATCTATCCTGTTTTAAACATGTTGAACACTCGTTATGTCATTATGCCTTTGCAAGGTGGAGAGACCGTGCCCGTGAAGAACCCGTATGCATACGGCAATGCCTGGTTCGTGGACAAGATCTTATACGCGGAGAATGCCAATGAGGAGCTGGACGCTACCGGCAAGATCAATCTGCGTCACGAGGCTGTGGCTGACAAGAAGTTCAGGGAGACCTTAGGTGAGGGCATCATGCAGAATGAAGTGTCACTGGTAACGCTGAAGAACTATGAGCCCAATGAGCTCACCTATGAGGCAGCGTCCGACAAGGGTGGTGTCGTGGTATTCTCGGAGATCTATTATCCGGGATGGACGGCCACTGTCGATGGAGAACCGGCAACGTTAGGACGCGTCGATTATGTGCTGCGCGCCCTGAAGGTGCCGGCGGGCAAGCATCAGATAATCCTGACATTCAAGCCCCAGTCGATCAAGGCCACAGAGACAATCGCATACGTGGCCGGCATCCTTCTGTTGCTGGCGCTCCTTGCCGTGTGTTATGTTGAATGGAAGAAAAAGAGAAAGGCATGAAGAAACTGTTATCGCTCCCTCCCAATCTTGTAGGCTGTTTTCATGAGATTACCGGAAAGCCGAGAGAGGAATGGTTTTGCACCAGTGACCCGGTAGGAAAGAAACTGGGCAGTGGCGGTGGTAGTACATGGCTCTTGCTGGAGGCTTACCGTGACTGGCAAGAAAACGCTGTTGGTGCAAATGCCGGTGAGGACTTCAATACATGGCTCGCCTCTGAGCAACGTGTCTTACTGCATGCCGGCGGACAAAGCCGCCGACTTCCTGCCTATGCTCCTTCGGGAAAGATCCTCACCCCCATCCCTGTCTTTCGTTGGGAGAGGGGACAGCGACTGGCACAGGATCTGCTCTCCCTGCAGATACCTCTGTATGAGCGTATCATGAAGCATGCTCCAAAGGATATTCATACAATGATAGTGAGTGGGGACGTGTATGTCAGAGCCACCAAACCCCTGCAGCATATCCCTGATGCCGATGTTATCTGCTATGGCTTATGGCTGCCCCCGGAGGTGGCCACCCACCATGGGGTGTATGTGTCGTCGAGACAACATCCTACAGCCCTGGAGTATATGTTGCAGAAACCATCCGTCCAGACCCTGGGCGAACTGCTGAAGGATCATTTCTACCTGACGGATATCGGCATCTGGCTGTTCTCCGATAAGGCTGTCAAGCGGTTGATGGAGCGCTCGATGAGGGATGGAGAGGTGGTCAACTACGATATGTATGGCACCTTCGGACGTACCTTGGGCTCTCATCCACAGATAGATGACCCGCTGTTGAGCGACCTGAGGGTGGTGGTGCTGCCGTTGCCCGGCGGTGAGTTCTATCATTATGGCACCTCTCATGAGATTATATCCTCCACGCTGAGCATCCAGAACCTTGTTCACGACCAGCGTGAGTGGCTGCATCATTCCCGTAAACCACACCCCGCCATGTTCGTGCAGAACGCTTTCATCGAGACGTCAATAACAGAAGCCAACCAGCAGTTGTGGATAGAGAACAGTTGGGTGGGGTTAGGCTTCCACCTGGCGGACAGGAATATCCTCACCGGTATTCCTGAGAACCATTGGGAGATAACCCTTAGGAGTGGTGATTGTATCGACATCGTGCCTCTTGGAGAGGAAGAATATGTCGTTCGTCCTTATGGCTTCGACGACGCCTTCCGTGGTGCACTGGCAGATAAAGATACCCTCTTTATGGGTAAGCCCTTCAGCGAGTGGGCTGAGAAACGGGAGGTGGAGATTCCTGCGATAGATGGAAATGAAGACCTCCAGTCGGCCCGAATCTTCCCTGTCTGTAAGAATACGGATGATATCGGTCTGCTGTTACGCTGGATGATGCACGATCCATCGTTGACGATGGCACGCCGGTACTGGCAGGAGTGTCGTAAGATGAGTGCTGATGAGATCAGTGCGGAGGCCAATCTGAGAAGACTGACGAGGCAGCGTGAGATGTTTAGGACAGATAACTGGCGGGCACTGGCGCGTAACTATGAGCATAGCGTATTCTATCAGGTAGATCTCAAGGATGCCGCTGAGACATATTATCAGCATCATATCTCCCTGCCGTTGCCTCTCTCAGAGAACACCCCGATACTTACCCGCATACAAGACCAGATGTTCCGCAGTGAGGTACTGCGACTGCGGGGTGATGAGGTCGGTGGTGAGAGTAAACAGTATGCAGACCGGGCTTTCACCTTGTTACAGCAAGGGCTTACCGAGCGGGTGCTGCAAGAGAGGCAGACACCGGTACGTTCCGTCTTCCATGATCAGATCGTGTGGGCACGCTCTCCCGTGAGGATCGATATCGCCGGTGGATGGACGGATACCCCTCCTTATTGTATGATGGAGGGCGGAAATGTGGTGAACATAGCCATCGAGCTGAACGGCCAACCGCCATTGCAGACGTATATCCGTCCGTGCCCGGAGAACCACGTCATCCTCCGCAGCATCGACTTAGGGGCTATGGAGGTGGTGGAGACCTATGAACAGTTGGCAGATTATAATAAGGTGGGAAGTCCGTTCTCCATTCCTAAGGCTGCCCTTGCTTTGGCGGGATTCCTGCCGGGTTTCAGTACCGAGCCTTACGACAGTCTGGAACACCAGTTGCAGGCTTTTGGCGGTGGTATCGAGATTACCCTTCTGTCGGCGGTGCCAGCCGGTAGCGGACTGGGCACAAGCAGTATTCTCGCAGCCACGGTGTTGGGAGCCCTTAACGATTTCTGCGGACTGACATGGGATAAGAATGAGATTGGTAACCGCACGCTGGTCCTGGAGCAGTTACTCACTACCGGTGGCGGCTGGCAGGATCAGTATGGAGGTTTGCTGCAAGGTGTGAAACTCCTCCAGACAGACCGTGGCTTTGAGCAGACACCGGTGGTGCGCTGGTTGCCTAACGAACTGTTCACCCTGCCGGAATACAAAGCCTGTCACCTATTATATTATACAGGCATCACACGCACGGCCAAGGACATCTTGGCGGAGATCGTACGGAGAATGTTCCTCAATGAGCATCATGAGCTGGAGCTCCTGAGGGAGATGAAACATCACGCCATGGACATGTATGAGGCCATTCAGCGTGCCGACTTCCGGGAGATGGGGCGTCTGGTGGGTAAGACATGGAATCAGAATATGACAATCGACCGTGGGACATGCCCCCAGTCCATAGCTCAGATTACCCGACAGATTGACGACCTCTGTCTGGGGTATAAGTTGTGTGGGGCCGGTGGTGGCGGTTTCCTCTATCTGGTGGCAAAGGATGCGGAGGCTGCTGCCCGTATTAAACGAATACTCCGTGAGCAGCATGCCAACGACAATGCGCGGTTCGTGGAGATGTCTTTGAGTGGACAGGGCTTGCAGGTTAGCAGAAGCTGATAGGGTTTAGGATTGGAATTGATAGTTGAAAGGCAATGGAGTTTAGGACAAAAGTGGCGATACCCAAGAGCGTGTGGCAGTATGAGCCATGCGAGAAAATTCTCTTCGTGGGCTCTTGCTTCGCGGAGCATATAGGCAGCCGTTTCGAGCAAGAGAAATTCCTGACGCTTGTCAACCCTTTTGGCGTGATGTACAATCCCGTTAGTGTGGGTCATACAATAGAGCGGCTGCTGTCTCCTTCCTTGTTGGACAACAAGCGATTAGCACCTTTCTCCTTGCTGGGAGAAAACAGAACTCCGGTAGGGAAGGTGGTCATTACCCTGGGCACGAACCATGTGTATATCCTGAAGGAAACAGGGGAGGTGGTGGACAACTGTCAGAAACGCGCGTCCACCCTCTTTGAGGAAAGGGCGCTGACGGTAGAGGAGTGTGTAGAGGTACTTACCACGACAATCGGGAAGATGGTAGAAGAGAACCCGCAGATAAGGATTATGATCACGGTGAGCCCTATCCGTTATGCCAAATACGGCTATCATGGCAGTCATCTGTCGAAAGCCACCCTGCTGTTGGCTTGTGAACAGGTGGTGCGTCATCATCCTGATAACGTCACTTATTTTCCTGCCTACGAGATTATTAATGATGAGTTGCGTGACTACCGTTTCTATGCTGCCGACATGCTGCATCCCTCGGAGCAAGCGGTGGATTATATCTGGGAACGACTCACGGAGACCTTCTTCTCCGAGGCTTCTCTACAATTCATGGAAGAATGGCGTCCCATCAAACAAGCATTGAATCACCGACCGTTCAACCCTGATAGTGAAGAGTATCTCGCCTTCCTTGAAAAGACGAGAGAGCAGGCGATGAGGTTATACACAAAATATACATCATTCAAGCTATCCGAGGAGGAACAGAAACGATTAGAAAGGAGTAAGATATGAATTATGCGATAGAAAAAGTGACAGCGCTGATAGGTGCGCATAGATATGGAAATCAGGCGGGAAACATATCTTTCCTGCTCATCGACAGCCGCAGTCTGTGTTTTCCGGAAGAGACCCTTTTCTTTGCCTTGCATACAGAGCGTAATGACGGTCATCGGTATATCCCTGAGCTCTATAACCGTGGGGTGAAGAACTTTGTGGTGGAGACGTTGCCCGAGCAGTGGCAGGAACGATTCCCACAAGCCAATTTCCTTCGTGTCATCAATACGCTGAAAGCTTTGCAACGACTGGCCGAGCGCCACCGTGACGAGTTCCGTATCCCCATCGTAGGTATCACCGGTAGTAATGGGAAGACCGTGGTGAAAGAGTGGATATACCAACTGCTGCTACCCTCTCATGCCGTGACACGCAGTCCGCGGTCGTTCAACTCGCAGATAGGTGTCCCGCTCAGCGTATGGCTGATGAACGAGCATAGCCGTATCGGACTTTTCGAGGCCGGTATCAGTAAACCAGGGGAGATGCAGGCCCTCAGGGATATCATCCAGCCTACCATCGGCGTGTTTACGAATATAGGCTCCGCCCATCAGGAGAACTTCTCTTGTATGCGTGAGAAGTGTCTGGAGAAGATGAGGCTCTTCCAGGATGCGAAGACCATCGTCTATCCTGCTGACGATAGTATCATTGCGGAGGTGATGACCACAGAGTGTCAGCCAGGCGCGCATTTCGGTCGTTTCGACTATACGGAGCGCATTGCCTGTCAGGTGGTGGACTGCAGGATTACCGGAGACAGTGCTCTCGTAAAGGCTTCTCTCCATTATGAGCTGAGAGATACAGACACTGTTTTCGATTATACCTTGCCATTTATCGATGATGCCTCCATCCGTAATAGTATGTTGTGTGTGGCTACCTGCTTAGAACTGGGATTGCCGTTGGATATCATCCGTCAGCGGCTGTTGCAGCTGGAGCCTGTCGCCATGCGACTGGAGGTGAAACCGGGCATCAACGACTGTACGCTGATCAACGACTCCTACAACAACGATCTGGAATCTCTGGTGATTGCCCTCGACTTCATGAACCGTCGTCCCGACTGCGAGGGGAGAAAGCGTACGCTGATACTGAGTGATATCTTTCAGAGTGGTGAGCAGCCATCACGGTTGTATAAGATTGTCTCTGAGGTGGTCAAGAAGGGTGGTGTAGAGAAATTCATCGGCATCGGTGACGAATTGTCGCAATGGAGGGAGGATATCGATATTCCCGAGAAATATTTCTTTGAGAGCACGGCAGCATTCCTGGACAGTGAACATTTTCGGCAGTTGCACAGTGAGGTGATCCTACTGAAAGGCGCCCGTCGCTATGGCTTTGAGGTAATCACAGACCAGTTGGTGCAGAAGGTCCATGAGACAATCTTGGAGGTGAACCTCAATGCGGTGGTGCAGAACCTGAACTATTTCCGTTCGTACCTCAAGCCCGAGACGAAGATGGCGTGTATGGTGAAGGCCGACGCTTACGGCAGTGGCGCCGTGGAGGTGGCGAAGACCTTGCAGGATCATCGTGTGGACTATCTTGCCGTGGCTGTCGCCGATGAGGGGGTGACGTTGCGTAACAACGGTATCACCAGTAATATTATGGTAATGAACCCTGAGATGACCGCCTTTAAGACGATGTTCGACCATGAACTGGAACCGGAAGTGTATTCCTTCCGACTCATGGACGCACTGATAAAAGCCGCGCGTAAGGAGGGTATCACCAACTATCCCGTGCATATCAAGATCGACACAGGCATGCACCGACTGGGATTTGATCCGGAGAAAGACATCGATGAGGTGATCAACCGACTGAACAATCAGAATGCAATCATACCGCGGTCGGTATTCTCACACTTCGTGGGGGCTGACAGCGACGACTTCGACCGTTTCTCCGCCATGCAGTTTGAGCGCTTCGACAACGCCAGCAAGAAACTGCAGAGTGCTTTCTCTCACCATATCCTCCGCCATATCGACAACTCCGCGGGCATCGAGCACTTCCCGGAAAGACAACTCGATATGTGCCGGTTGGGCATCGGACTCTATGGAGTGGACAGTCGTGACAACCGTATCCTGCATAATGTGTGTACCCTGAAGACCACCATCCTCCAGATACGTAAGGTACCGAAGGAGGAAACCGTGGGCTACAGCCGTAAAGGTGTACTGAGCCGTGACAGTATGATAGCCGCCATTCCTATCGGGTATGCCGACGGCCTGAACAGACATCTGGGGCGTGGCCGTGGCTACTGTCTGGTGAACGGACAGAAAGCACCCTATGTGGGAAATATCTGCATGGACGTGACGATGATTGACGTGACGGACATCGACTGCCATGAAGGGGATACCGTGGAGATCTTCGGTGACCACCTGCCCGTAACGGCTCTTTCTGAATGCCTCGACACGATCCCTTACGAGATACTCACGGGCATCAGTAACCGTGTGAAGCGTGTCTATTTTATGGATTAGTCGTCTGAAAGACATCCTCTTGAATGGGAAATGATAAAAATTGTAAATCCTTTCGTTAAATATTTGTGGATATATTCGATTTAATTATTTTTTTTATATTTTTGCATTCAAGTTTTGATAATCGTGATTATTTAAATAATAATTATATCAATGAATTCAGTACAAACTACTAAGATGACCAATTATCGTTGGGTCATTTGTGCAATGTTGTTTCTGGCAACAACAGTCAACTACATGGATCGTCAGGTACTCTCACTGACCTATCCTGGTGAGGGCGGTATTCAGCAGGAATTCGGCTGGACGGACGACAACTACGGAACAATCACGGCATGGTTCTCTATCTTCTATGCAGTCTTTATGTTGTTCGCCGGAAAGTTTATCGACTGGATGGGAACCAAGAAAGGTTATCTCTGGGCTATTTTCGTATGGAGTACAGGCGCTGTCCTGCACGCTTTCTGCGGTATCGCTACCAGTGGAATCGTAACAGGTCATGGTCTCGTAGGCTTTGAGGGTGCTCTCGAGTATCTTCGCGAGTTCCGTGCCAGTGGCGCTGCCGATGCCGGACTGGTAATCTCTACAGTCTCTATGTATCTCTTCCTGGGTGCCCGTGCTATCCTTGCTCTTGGTGAGGCAGGTAACTTCCCCGCTGCCATCAAGGTGACAGCAGAGTATTTCCCGAAGAAAGACCGTGCCTTCGCTACTGCTATCTTCAACAGTGGTGCTTCCGTTGGTGCCCTTATCGCTCCATTCACCATCCCTGTCTTGGCTAAGTTCTTCGGTTGGGAGATGGCCTTCATCGTGATTGGTGCCCTGGGATATATCTGGATGGGCTTCTGGATCTTCCTGTATGCGAAACCAAAGGATAACAAGCGTGTGAATGCCGCTGAGCTTACTTATATCAATCAGGATGCAGAGACAGAGGGCGATCCGAAAGACGCTCATGACGAGGGTCCGCAGATCAGCTTCTGGAAGTGTTTCACCTATCGTCAGACATGGTCGTTCATCGTGGGTAAGTTCATGACCGACGGTGTATGGTGGTTCTTCCTCTTCTGGACACCGGCTTATCTGAAGTCAAAGTTCGATATCAACCCCACTGATGGTTTGGGTATGGTGCTTATCTTCGTCCTTTACCTGATTACGATGCTGAGTATCTTAGGTGGTAAGCTACCTACACTCTTCATCAACAGAGGTATGAATGCTTATGCCGGCCGTATGCGTGCCATGCTGATTTTCGCTTTCTTCCCACTGGTGGGATTGGTAGCACAGCCGTTGGGTGATCAGTTCGGAACACCTTGGTTCCCCATCATCCTGATCGGTATCTTAGGTGCTGCTCACCAGAGTTGGTCAGCCAACATCTTCTCTACCGTGGGTGATATGTTCCCGAAGTCAACAATCGCTACCATCACGGGTATCGGTGGTATGGCCGGTGGCGTCGGTTCTTTCTTGATCAACAAGAGTGCCGGTGCGTTGTTCACATACGCCGAGCAGCAGGGTGAGGCCTTCCGCTTCATGGGATACGATGGCAAGCCCGCAGGTTACATGATCATCTTCTGTGTATGTGCTGTGGCTTATCTCATCGGTTGGGTCATCATGAAGTTCTTGGTTCCTAAGTATAAGCCCATCATTGTTGAGTAAGAGATATCGTTAATGATATAACATTTGGGGACAGGGCCGCTACGCAGACCTGTCCCCAAATTCGTTTATTTCGTTTCAGCTCTAATCATGCCAACTTGTCTGTACCCATTTTTACCGGTTTAGTAAAAACTATATTTGCCTTTGCACCACCGACTACCGCAGGAATTATTTCCTGAACTTTAAATCTGCTAAAATATGCAACTCCAAGCGGATAATTTTGCTGTGTTTCCTGAACCTCACGAAAATCTATTGTAGCGACATCGCCAGCAAACTGGCAGGTAGAACTCTTACCGCCACCTTGCTTTCTTTTAGTATATCGTATCTTACCTTCATACACGTGTAATTTTCAGATTACTCTGCTAATATACGAAAACGAAATGAAAAATACAAGTGCAAAGAATAATTAAAACTATCAGAAAAGGTCAACTTTTCTGCACCAAAACAAGTTGTTTTGGTGCAGAGAAGACCACTTATTATAGTTGCTTTTATCCCTTTTTCTCAACCAAAACAAGTTGTTTTGGTCTGATGAAGGGGTATGAAGGCAAAAAAATTGCCTTCATAATCACAAGTCATTGATTATAAACTCTTTACTAGAAAAATGAAGGCAAACTCATTTTTTAACCAAAAAAATGGAATGGAGAGAGGGTGTTTCGGACATAGATAAACTAAGTCCCTACAAGTATATGACTCTTTTATGCATTCTTCTTTTTCACCCACTGTACGGACTTACTTTATGTATGTCCGCCACTGCATCTATTTCATCCTTCACATCTTGTTTATATTTTTCGGACATAGATAAACTAAGTCCGTACAAGTATATGATTCTTTTATGCATTCTTCTTTTTCATTCACTGTACGGACTTACTTCATGTATGTCCGCCACTGCATCTATTTCATCCTTCACATCTTGTTTATATTTTTCGGACATAGATAAACTAAGTCCCTACAAGTATATGACTCTTTTATGCATTCTTCTTTTTCATCCACTGTACGGACTTACTTTATGTATGTCCGCCAATAGCTTCTAATTCATCCTTCACATCTTGTTTGTTTTTCGGACATAGATAAAC
>FLNV01002069.1_pt1 | contig 58229 bp, 33 predicted proteins | sample 1140351 | NCBI WGS metagenome assembly FLNV01 (sample SAMEA3878207, study PRJEB12797) | bioreactor metagenome | biome: Moose rumen | place: Sweden | collected 2011-10
CAATAGATAAACTTGACTATTATTTTCAATTTCATAGACAAATAGAACTATTTTACCATTATTTGTATAAAAATAATAAGTTAATTTCTAAAAAGGGCCTACCTTTGCAACTATAAAACCAATCAGGCTTATGGTAAGAAAAGAACTGGCAATGATTCTATTTGTATTGACATGTCTGGGAGTACAGGCTCAGTCAGGACTCAACAAACGACAGTTTGCTAAGTACTGGCAGGTGGAGTCCGAATCTCCCGAATACAGAGTAACTTTTCTGGGCGACACCTGTGAGATTATGTCTCCCAAAGGGCTGACCCTCTGGCGCAAGGAAAAGATGAAGAAAGGCATGACGGTGGAATACAATGCCTGTGTGATGGATGAAGGCAAGACAGGAGACCGTCTTAGTGACATGAACGCCTTCTGGATGGCATCCGATCCGCACGCGAAAAATATTTGGAAAAGAGCTAACTGGAGAAGCGGTGTTTTCATTAGATGTTACACGTTGCAGATGTATTATCTGGGGTATGGCGGCAACCATAACACCACTACACGATTCCGTAGATATGACGGTGATGAGACCGGTGTAGATAATGCCGACAAACGACCAGCTATCCTAAAAGAATACACTGACAAAGGTCATTTGCTGAAACCCAACCATTGGTATCACATTAAGATAGAGAGCACCACAGAAGGACGCACCCGGTTCTATCTCGATGGAGAATGCATCGTGGATTATCTTGATCCACAGCCATTAGAGAACGGATGGTTCGGATTCAGGACCACTCTTTCAAGAACAAGGATTACAGACTTTAAGGCTTACGACACACCTCACTATACTATTAATAAGACAGACGTGCCTCTCCACTGGATTGGTAGTGCAAGTAACGGACCTGTATGCTTGGGCATCCCCTTTGCAGAGGGCGAGTTGAAGGATGTCTCTTTGCTCAACTTGTCTGATAACATTCCTACCGACACATGGGTAAATGCAAGATGGGCTGACGGCTCCGTAAAATGGGCAGGACTTGCTGCTGTTGTGCCTCAAGGAAGCAAAGGCCTAAGCGTAAAACGCATTAAGAGGAAAAACATATCTGCATTATCATGGGTAACTTCCACCAACGACCAGATCATCGTTAACACAGGTAAGCTTATTGCTTATCTGCCTAAGAAAGGCTGTAGTTTTATAGACAGTCTGTATATGACAGACAAACGTATCGGAGGCTCCGCATCATTGATAGCCTCAGCAAATAACACCACCTACCTGTCACAGCTGAACAAGGTGGAAATAGAACAGAGCGGACAAGTTCGCACTGTAGTCAAGATGGAGGGCATTCACCAAGACAATGACAGATCATGGCTGCCTTTTACCGTAAGACTTTATTTCTATCGTGGCAGTGAACAGATACGTCTCGTGCATACCTTTATATATAATGGTGACGAACACAAAGATATGATCAACAGTCTGGGCATACGTCTGAATGTGCCAATGCGAGAGATGGTATATAATCGTCATATTGCCTTTGCCACAGACAACGGCATATGGACAGAGCCAGTACAGCCATTGGATGGACGAAGACTCCTCATGATAGACAACGACCGTAAACGTAACCTTCAGGCCGAGCAGATGGAAGGCAGACGAATACCTGATTATGAGGCCTTCGATGAAAAGAACCGTTTATTGCTGGACCAATGGGCAAAATGGGACGGTTTCAGACTGTCGCAACTGACAGATAATTCATGGTCTGTCCGTAAAAGGGCTACTTCACGAAGTCCTTGGATAGGCACTCTTACAGGAACCCGTTCACCAGGTTTTGCCTTTGTGGGTGATGTCAGCGGTGGCTTAGGTGTCGTACTTAAGGACTTCTGGCAGTCATATCCCTCTACAATAGAGATCAACAAGGCTCGCAGTAGCGAGGCTGAGTTGAATATGTGGCTATGGAGTCCTGAGGCAGAACCAATGAACCTGTGTCATTACGACACCATAGCGCATAACCTGAATGCAAGCTACGAGGATGTGCAGGATGGTATGAGCACTCCATACGGCATTGCACGAACCAGCGTCATTACCCTGAGAGCATATGATGAATATCCTGGAAAGCAAGTGCTCTCGACAGACGCTCGCCTGTTAAGCAATGATGCCCGTCTGTTGCCTACCCCGGAATATCTCCATGAGAAACGGGCTTTCGGCATCTGGTCATTACCCAAGGACTCATCTGACAAAGTAGAACAATGCCTAGAGGCATATATCAAGGCATACAAGGAGCATACAGAACGATATAAATGGTACGGTTTCTGGAACTATGGTGACTTTATGCATACCTTTGATGACGAACGTCAGGAATGGCGATACGACGTAGGAGGGTTCGCATGGGACAATACAGAACTTGCCACTCCAATGTGGCTATGGTATAACTTCCTCCGTACAGGACGACAGGATATATGGCGGATGGCAGAGGCCATGACTCGTCATTGCAGCGAGGTTGACACCTACCATATAGGTCCGTTTGCACCATTGGGCAGCCGTCATAACGTCACCCACTGGGGCTGTGGTGCCAAGGAGGCACGTATCAGTCAGGCGGCATTCAACAGATTCTACTATTATCTGACTACCGATGAGCGTACGGGTGACCTTATGCGAGAGCAGACAGATGCCGACACCCTACTCTATCACCTCGACCCCATGCGACTGGCAGAGCCTCGCAGCCAGTATCCATGTAATGCTCCTGCCCGACTGCGTATCGGACCAGACTGGCTTGCCTATGCCGGCAACTGGATGACAGAGTGGGAACGTTTCGGAACAGAGAAATACAAGAACAAGATCCTGGCAGGACTTCAGTCCATCGCCTCGCTGCCTGATGGAATCTTTACTGGCAATCTGGCGAAGGGCTACGACCCTGCCACAGGACATATCTCTTACGATGGAGATCCATCCATACGTTCTACCAATCACCTGATGACGATCATGGGAGGGTTCGAAGTGATGAACGAGCTGTTGCCGATGGCTGATGACAAAGCATTCAATAAGGTATGGCTCGATTTTGCACGTCGTTATAAGCAGATGGCATGGGATATCCGTCATAGCGGCTTCCCTGTCCGCAGACTGGAGGCTTATGCAGCCTGGAAGGATCGTGACCCTCAGCGTTCATCTACCGTATGGGACGCATTATGGAAACAAGGTGACGACACATCCAACACCAACGATGCTGCCCTATGGAGTCTTGATGCCATTTACATGCAAGAGGTTCTTATGAAATAATAGATCAAAAACAAACGATTAACGAAAATGAAACTACTAAAACCATTAATCCTACTGGCAGCGATATCCTTTAGTATTGCAGTAAATGCCGTAGAGCGCAAGAAATTCAACTTCAACAGTGAGTGGCGATTATCCATTGGTGATTTTAAAGAGGCTGCACAGTCTTCCTTTGATGACAGTCGGTGGCAACAGGTGACACTCCCTTACGCCTTCAACGGCGACGAGGCTTTCAAAAAAGACATTGTTGATCTTACCGACACCATCGTCTGGTATCGTAAGACCTTTACCCTACCCTCTGCTCCCGACTCTAAGGTCTTCATCGAGTTCGAAGGTGTGCGACAGGGAGCTGATTTCTATCTCAACGGACAACACCTTGGCATTAGCGAGAACGGTGTTATGGCATGCGGTTTCGACCTTACACCATATATAAAAGAGGGAAAGAACGTAATAGCGGTACGTTGTGACAACAGTTGGCAGTATCGTTCTCGCAAGCATAACAGCCGCTATCAATGGAACGACCGAAACTTCAATGCCAACTACGGCGGCATTCCAAAGAATGTATATCTGCACGTTACAGATAAACTCTATCAGACCTTGCCACTTTACTCTAACCTCGGTACGACAGGTACTTACGTCTATGCCACAGACTTCGACATCAAAGGGCACAAGGCAGTAGTACATGTTGAGTCACAGGTAAAGAACGAAGACAGCAAGCCTCGCTCGTTCAGGCTCTTCGCCAGGGTCATCAATGCGGACGACTACGTGACGGCTATCATTGCAGGTGACAACGTCATCTTACAACCAGGCGAGACACGTAACGTAACCATCCAGCGGGAGGTCAGCGGCCTGCATTTCTGGTCGTGGGGCTACGGCTATCTCTATACCGTAAAAACCTACCTGGCGGAAAACGGTGCCGACGCAAGTCCTATGGACCTCTGCACCAAGGATGATGAAGTCATCATCCGTACCGGTTTCCGAAAGGCCAAGTTCGCTGAAGGCAAGATCTGGCTAAACGACCGGGTATTGATGATGCACGGATATGCCCAGCGCACCTCTAACGAGTGGCCAGGAGTAGGCATCTCTGTCCCTGCATGGCTTAGCGACTACAGCAATGACCTGATGGTGAAGTCAAACGGCAACCTCGTACGCTGGATGCATGTCACCCCCTGGAAACAGGATATCGAGTCGTGCGACCGCGTGGGACTGATTCAGGCCATGCCTGCTGGTGATGCAGAGAAGGATGTTACAGGTCCTAGATGGAACCAGCGCACAGAACTGATGCGCGATGCCATCATCTACAACCGTAACAACCCCTCGATTCTCTTCTATGAATGCGGCAACGAGAGCATCAGCCGTGAGCACATGCTTGAGATGAAAGCCATCCGCGATGAGTATGATCCTTATGGCGGACGTGCCATCGGCTCGCGTGAGATGCTCGACATCAATGAGGCAGAATATGGCGGTGAGATGCTATATATCAACAAGTCAAAGAAGCATCCTATGTGGGCGATGGAATACTGTCGCGACGAGGGGCTGCGTAAGTACTGGGATGAATCCAGCTATCCATATCATAAGGAAGGCGACGGTCCGCTTTATCGTGGCAAACCGGCTACCGACTACAACCACAACATGGATATGTTTGCCGTTGAGATGGTTCGTCGGTGGTACGACTACTGGACGGAACGTCCTGGAACAGGTACTCGCGTATCATCCGGCGGTGTAAAGATAGTCTTCTCTGATACCAATACCCATCATCGTGGTGAGTCAAACTACCGAATGAGCGGTGTCACCGATGCAATGCGTATCCCCAAGGATGCCTTCTATGCCCATCAGGTGATGTGGAACGGATGGGTGGAGCCAGAGACTACCCAGACCTATATCATAGGACATTGGAACTATAATAAAGAGACTGTTAAGCCCATATATGTAGTATCAACAGGCAACGAGGTAGAGCTGTTCCTTAATGGGAAATCACTAGGTAAGGGAAAGCAGAGTTATCGTTATCTCTACACCTTCGACAACATTTCCTACGAGCCTGGCACTCTTGAAGCTGTGGCTGACGATGGCAGTCGTTACAAACTCGAGACAGCAGGCAAGCCCTATCAGCTGAGACTCACCGCAATAGAGAATCCAGAAGGAATGAAGGCCGATGGTGCTGACATGGCTCTCTTTGAAGTAGAGGTGTTAGACAAGCAGGGACGTCGTTGTCCTCTCGACGACCGCATGATCCACTTCGAACTCTGGGGCGAAGGAAAGTGGATAGGCGGCATAGGCACCAGAAACAACAAGGAGATGCAGCGTCCTGACGACAATCGTCCTGCCGGTCTGCTCGATGCCGCAGCAACAAAGAACGTATCAGATAATTATGTAGGTGCTATGAACCTCCCTGTAGAGTGCGGTGTCAACCGCGTGCTTGTCCGTAGTACGGTAAATGCAGGTGACATCAATATCTCCGCCTATGCTGAAGGTATTAAGCCTGCTTATATCACTGTCAAGACTAATGCCGTCGATGCAGAGAGCTATCTGCCTCAGTTGACCCTCAAAGGACGGCTTGACCGTGGTGAGACACCTCTTACCCCATCTTATACAGAAAAGGCAAAAGAAGTGAAAATCATATCTGCCAAGGCTGGTTATGATTCTGACAATGCCTCACGCTGCTTCGACGACAACGAACTGTCTGAATGGAAGAACGACGGCCGTCTGTCTACAGCTTGGATAAAGTACTGTCTGGAGAAGAAGACCGTTATCAACGATATCTGTCTGAAACTCACCGGTTGGCGTCTGCGCAGCTATCCTCTCGAAATCTACGCTGGCAAGACACTTGTCTGGAGCGGTGATACAGAGCGTAGTCTGGGTTATATTCACCTCAAGCCTACAAAACAGGTCAAGACCAATGAGATAACAATCCGACTGAAAGGTGCCGGCAAGGATAAGGATGCCTTTGGAGGTATCGTTGAAGTTGCAGAGCCTGCTGCCGGTGAACTCGACCTCTTCAAAGCCAAGAACGGTGGCGAAACGAAGAGTGAGCTACGAATCGTAGAGATAGAATTCCTCGAGAATATCAAATAAAAAAGGTAAAGTGATGGGCTCCGGCTCATCACTTTACTTTTTTATACTGACTAGGTGACATTCCAAAATATTGCTTGAAGCATTTATTGAAATAAGAAGAGTCCTCAATACCCACTCGATATCCGATCTCTGATATATTAAGTTCTCCCTCTTCTAATAGCTTGGCAGCAAGACGCATACGCTCTGATATCAGCAATTTGTTAGGCGACTCTCCTGTCAGTTCCTTTACCTTACCATAGAACTTAGTACGTCCCATCTTCATCATCTCTGCCATCTGGTCGACACTGAAACTGGAATCGCTGATATGCTGGGCTATGACAGTATTTATTTTCTCCAACAGACGTTTATCTGCCTTAGAGGTTATCAGCAACGTAGAGTCAGATTCTGCCTGTTGTGTCTGTCCCCTTGATTCCGTTTTCCTGTTCCACTTTATCAGTTGGACGATACGGGCAATAAGGATATGGTAGTTACACGGTTTTACCATATAGTCATCCGCACCGGCTTCATATCCCTTTATCTGATGCCGTTCATCGTCGAGGGCAGTAAGCATGATGGTAGGAATATTACGCAGAGTGTCATGCTGTCTTATCTGTTTTACGATGTCGTAACCACTCATGTCAGGCAACATCACGTCACATACAAGCAATGACGGGGGTGAGGCAAACAATCCATCAAGCCCGCTCTTGCCATCGGTATAGCTGTCGACAATGAAATATACACCAATCTCACTCTTTATCTGTTCCAGCATATCGGTGTCATCTTCTATGATAGCAATATGATGGCCGTTAAGAGCCTGAGGCTGCATCTCAAGAATAGTCTGCTCCAACTGTCCTTTCGACTGTTGCGGCTTCTCTATCGCCGTAACAGTCTTATAGTCTTCGGCCTCATAAGAACTCTCATCATCAGGAAATGAGAACGTAAACCTCGAACCTCCCAAAAGCTCCGAACGACTATACGTCAGGCTTCCTTTATGCGTCTGTGCCATTCTGTAGGCTGTATACAGGTCAGCAGCACTACAACAATAAACAATGATCAGGAATATGAGATTGATTTGTCTAAGTCTATAAATTTCGCTCATTTAACTGATGCAGAAATTACTGCTGCAGGTTATAAGGCAGATGGAAATGTTACTGGTAACTATGCAAAATATGGCCGTCTGTACTGTGTTACAGAAGCAGGAGACACGCTTGTTTATAATGAAATACCACAATTCACTAAGCTATCATCGGAATTTACAGATGGAACTCTGTTTACAGGTCTAACTTATATTGGAGCAGCTAAAGGTACTGCCCCTGAGAATCGTGCGGGTGTTGCTCCAACTGTAAATGCTCATATTTGGCCTGGTGTAGGAATTAATCTCGAGGGTAGAGCAGGAGATGACATGTCTGGTAACTGGATAGATACAGGCTGGTTTACCATCGATGGTCTAACAGATGATATGTTTACAGCTACATATAGCGGAGGTAACTACGGTAATGGTGGAACGAAAGATTCTAATCATCCAGTAGTAACAAGTCTAGACGAAACTCGTACAAGCGTTAATCTGATTGAGAATACGCTGACGGTTCGCAAGGGTACTGAGCCTATTCCTCTTTATCGTATTTCAGATGTTATTGGTCGTATTGATGTCTTGGTGCTGAAGGGAACAACTGGTATTGAGGAGCTTCCTTACAACAAGGTTGTTTCAGATCACAACGCTCCTATCTACAACCTGAATGGTGTTCGCGTAGACGGTGCTCTGAAGAAGGGTATCTACATCAAGCAGGGCAAGAAGTTCGTTGTACAGTAATCTAAGTCTGAGATTCGTATATCGAACATCTCCATAATTCAATCCCCGCCTCCTCACTGGAGAGCGGGGATTTTATCATTACAAATCTTGAACCTTAAAGAAAGATTGGCATTCGATAAACTACAGGTAGTAATATCCATATGTTAAGTAATAGCAGCTACAATCACATTCGACTGTAGCTGCTATTGTAATTTGGTAATACAGGTATGCTATAATGCCTCTATCTCCTCGGGAGTTAGGCCAGTCGCATCTGCTATTTGCTCTATTGTCATGACATGAAATGCTTTTAGTTTTCGTGCCGTGTCTAATTTCTCTCGCCTAGCTTTGGCACGTTCTTCCGCACGACCTTCTGCCAAGCCTTCTGCACGACCTTCTTTATATCTGCCTTCCATCAAGACATGCTCATTGTTTACGGCATCCCAGAAACGCTCGTATGCGTAGAGCTGGGCTTCACTCATGGCCGATTTCTCTACAATACTCAGCGCCTTGCTGATCTCCTCGTTCTCCAAGAGCTCTGCAGGAGCTTCAATGGTGTCTTCGTTTATTTCCGTGAGAAAGCGTAACCAGAGAACTGCCATCTTCTTCTCCATGATGTTACGAGGCTGGAACTTCGGAAGCTCAACAAACACGAAACGCAGATAGTCAAGGCTACATTCGGGATGATCTACGTTCAGTATGGCATAGTCGTGGTAGAACTCCTCAGGAGCCTCACCATTCATCTTTGCATTCAGGAGGTTTAGCGAAAACACCGGCTGGATGAGTGTGTACAACTCTGCCGTGCCCACCTGTTTCATCACAGCCTTTGATGCATTCATGATGACTCTTTTTTTGAACTCTTCGTCCCAGTTCATCTGCATCTCCACAAGGAAGTGTCTGCCTTTGGCATCCTTGCAACGCACGTCGACAATACTGTTCTTACCGTCCTTCCGGTCAGGAGCCATCTCTGGGTTTTCATACTCAATGAAGGTTATCGGTGCATCTTCAGCCAGTGGCAACAGGGCATTGAGCAGGCTCATCATCAAATCCTTGTGCTCTGCAAACACAAGCTTGAATGTCAAATCTGCCTTTGGACTGAGATACTTACCTTTCATCGATGTTTCTACTTCCTTCTTTTTGTTTTGTTTCTTTAATGTGCTCATAGTCTATAAATTTAAATATTGAACGCTGCAAAGATACGAACTATTTCCGAAACTTCCAAATGTTTTAGGATATTTTTACTTCACTATCCTGTTTCCCTAATTAAATGGCTTTTGGACTGTCGGGAGCGATTACAAAAACTGTTGCAGGGATTTATTGCTTATTTATTTTGCTAATTCAGAAAAACTGACTATCTTTGCAATCGAAATAAAAGTGTTACATATGAACAAAGCTATAAAATATGTCATCCTTTTGCTGAGCATTTCGTTAATATCGTGTTCAGATGACAGCAAAACAGAATTGACAGCAGTTGATGCTCAGAAAGCGTACAACGATGCTATAGGTACATATAAAGGGTATGTATTAGATGAGAATATTCCTATGCCAGTTTACCTGACTTTAGGCAAGGAACTGTCGGTAAGGGATCTTCCCGTAACTCCGTTGCTCCACAAATTCTTCAATGGGACTGCTCTTGATGAGGCAAAAGCCTCTGCAAAAGAATACATTTTTAAGTTTCCTACAGCATCGATGACAATCATTGGTGACTTGGTTTACGTATACTTAGACCCAACAGACTGGATGTTTACTGTTTCTGTAGGTGAAGATCAATACACTATAAGTGCCATTATGAGCGCTACAGTATGCTATTCTCACACTTACGACATACTATCAGCAAGTATTACTGTAGACGAGTTATATTGTAATTCAGTAAAAGCTGACCTTTCATCCAACAAGATTACATGGCTTATAGATGAAGCTATAAAGCAATGAGAAAGACATCAATCCTATTTTTCCAGATGCTCTTTGCATCCTTGCATGCAAAGGCGATATACGTATCATTTCTGTAGTGGCTGATATAACATTACCATCGAGCAGATAATGAAGGTAGAGCGAAACTATGAAAAATTGATCCGCGAAATCAGAAATTATCATAAATCCTTCCGTTTTCTGTCAGATTCTCGTGGAAAAGTTGTATATTTGCACCCAGAAATGTAAAAGATACGATTATGGAAACAATAAAAGCAAGAAATGTGGTCGAAGTAACAGATATTCCCATCCGTGCCACCAACGGCCGACCGCTTATTCGTCGCGTGGAGAAAATCCTCATGCCCAATGGACATTATCGCCATCCTGTGACATACATCGACATGACACCCGGCTACGTTGACACAACTGACTTCTGGAAAGGGCAGAAGCGCGCCCCGGGCTACGAAATGCAGATTGAGCCATGACACAGGCAAGCTATCCTTTTGAGTTCTTGGGCTCAAACACAATCGGGGCCGACAAGTATCTCTTGGAAACTCTTGTCTACGTTTTCAGGTCTCAGAAGTCGGGTCACAAGTATCAGGTAAACATTGAACGATACGCCGAACATCTGTGCGGTATAAAGTTTTTTGACTTAACAACAGACATCAGGATTGGCAAATTCAGTAATCTATCCGCAACCTACGAGCCGCGTACCATCTTCCGTACGGTAGCTGACATAGCACTCGATGTCTACCGCAGAGATCCGCTGTCATCGTTCTTCTTCATCGGAGCAACCGACAGTCGAGACCGTTCGTCAGTCAGCACACGTCGCTACCGCGTATATATGGCTTTTGTAAACGACCTCAACTTGAGTGGATTGTTCCGCATCATTGAGTTGAAAGAGCAGTCGATGAGCGTGCTCGTAAACCGAAAGGCAGTACCTGACGTTGATACGTACATGCAGCGCATCGTAGATTTCGTCATGGACTGACGAACTCCAATGGCAGGGATTGAAAGCACAGGAGGCTTTATAGCAAATCGATGACAGAGGTTATGCCATTCCATATCAGAGCGATGGGCGTAAGGTTGTGAAGATCGGAGTCAAATTCAATATCAACTCCCGGACTCCTGAGGAATGGTGCATTGCCGAATAGCCGAATAGAAAACGATTGCGTAATTTTCTCATTTCTATTTTTGGAAATCTCAATAAAATGGTGTAACTTTGCACCATTAAACTAATGTACTAAAGTATATATAATGAAGAAACTTCTTTTTATGGCTCTGGCAGCTATAATGGTCATAAATGTTATGGCCCAACGTACGATGGACAAACTTGATCGCGGACTGGTTGCAATAAAGACCGACGCTGGCGTATTCTGCTCTTGGAGAATCTTTGGAGAGGAATACTATGATGTAAAATACAACATCTATCGTGACGGTACAAAACTGAATGCAGAGCCATTAGCGGTATCAAACTATGTTGATGCCACAGGCACTACAAGCAGCAAATATACCGTAAGCGCTGTAGTACGTGGAGACGAAAAGGCACAGTGTGATGCTGCAAGCGTATGGACTCAAAAATATCTGGAGATTACACCTGATCACGGATCGCTGACATCTACCTATGTTCCCAATGATGCATGTATGGCCGATGTAGACGGCGACGGAGAACTGGAAATTCTTATGAAGTTCGATAATCAGAGTGAGATAAATGCCAGCTATCCCAAAGGCGGATATAATGGTGAATATTCCATAGTCGAGGTGTTCAGACTTGACGGAACAAAACTATGGTGGCTTGACTTCGGACCAAACATGGGTGACTTCCAGAATAACGAACAGAACATAGTGGCCTATGACTGGGATGGAGACGGTAAAGCAGAAGCAATCATGCGCGCTGCCGACGGTACGACTATACACATGGCCAACGGTGAAACATACGTAATAGGAGATGCCAGCAAGAACTATCGAGCTGCAACAGGTGGAGGTACCAACTGGTTCATGCACGAAGGAGCAGAGTATCTTGTATATATGAACGGAGCTACGGGAGAGCCCTATCAGGTAATGGAATATCCTCTAAAGCGATTGGAAGCAGGTGAAACAAATCTGAATGCAGCATGGGGTGACGGCTATGGACACCGCTCAACGAAGCATTTCTTCGGTGCACCTTATCTGGATGGACGTAAGCCAAGCATCTTCCTGGCACGAGGTATCTATACCCGCCACAAGATGATTGCCTTCGATGTAGATCCTTCTACTCATCAGTTGACTGAGCGTTGGAGATGGAATAATAACACGGCAGGCTCTCCATGGTATGGACAGGGATATCATAACTATGCAGTGGCTGATGTGGATTGGGACGGACGCGATGAGATATGCTTTGGCTCCATGGTTATCGACGATAATGGACATGGACTCTCAACTACGGGCCTTGGACACGGTGATGCCCAGCATCATGGTGACTTCAATCCTTATATCCATGGACATGAGATCTATGCCTGCAATGAGGATGCGCCCGACAACAACTATCGTGATGCCACTACGTCAAAGATCTACTATCGTCAGACCAGTGGAAATGATGACGGCCGTGCGATGATGGGCAATTTCAGTAATGATTACCCAGGTTGTCTTGGGCGTTCAGGCCATGATACAGCAATAAGCAGCGTGACAAATAATCATATTCCACAAGACATCGCATTCGATGTGAATTTCCGAATCTATTGGGACGGAGACCTATTGGAAGAGACATTAAACGGCACAGGAACTCGCAATTCCGCAGGTCGCATTTATAAGCCAAGCACAGGAAATACTATTGAAACCCTGACAGGTTCGCTTACCAACAATGATACAAAAGCAACACCCTGCTATCAAGGTGATATCTTAGGCGACTGGCGTGAAGAGGTAATGATGCGAACAGCAGACAATAAGATCCGTATCTACTCTACTACCATTCCCACAGAGTGGCGCAACTACACACTTTGGCACGATATGCAGTATCGCCAGGCAATGGTATGGCAGATGTGCGGCTATAACCAGCCACCCCATGTGAGCTACTTCCTTGGAGAACTTGAAGGCATCACTCAGGCTCCCCCTGCCCTGACAGACATTGACCGTAACGAAGTGGCTAACGGCGAAACAATTGGAAGCGGTCAGAACGACAAGCAGATACTTATGGCAGAAACCAACGATATGAAGGTTAACGTGTCTGATGGTGCGAAACCATACATCTTCTTCGACAACGCTGCAAGCCATGTCATCGGACACGACAATAACAACTATATCGAATATGTATATTATAAGCACACTCTGACAGGAGGTGCCTTTACTGGAGACATGCGTTTGGTGAAACAGGGTGACGGTGTGCTGGAATTGCCGAATGTCATTGAGAAATATTCTGGCAATACAGAAGTATGGGCAGGTACGCTCATCTTCAGTGGTACAATGGAGAACAGCCATTTGTGGCTTAACCGTCATGCTACACTTGAGACAGACGGAGGTCAGTTCAAAAATGGAATAGAGACATCCTATAATTCCACAATACACCCTGGCGGCAAAGCGAATATCGGCACTATGACAACTACAACGTTGGCTCTAGGCTTTGGCTCACGTCTAGTCTTTGATATAAATGCAGACGGAACAGGCGATCAGGTTTCAGCAGAAAAACTAATTATAGAGAAGAAAGACTGGCAATATGGACCGGAATACAGCAGTCCTGTATTCCAGATTAACGGCAGCCAACTAGAACCAGGCAACTATACCTTAGTTAAGGCAGATCAGCTGGAAGGAGACGTTGCAGACCTTGTAATCGAAGGACTTCCTGGAGTAAGATACGAAGTAAAGTATGACAATGGCAATATCATCCTTACTATTCTTCCTATGCGAAGCCCTGCAGAAATCATATGGGATGGCGGCAATGACGGTATCTGGAATTTTGCTGAGACAGAAAACTATATTGTTAACGGTGAAAAGGACTTCTTCGTTACGGGAGACAACGTTGTCTTCAATGATAACGCCACCGCCACCACCATTAATCTGGTTGGAGAGCTGCAGCCTGGCAGCGTTACTTTCGAAAACGACAGTAAGGACTATACCCTGCAAGGTGACGGCATCATTATCGGAAATACCTCTCTGACAAAGAAAGGTATAGGCAATGTTACCATCAACAACGTGAACAAGTTTACAGGAGGTGTTAATATCGAAAGCGGAAAGCTTTTTGTTGCCTCACTTGCAAACAAAGACGGAGTTGAGTATGGTGCTTTAGGGGGAGTAAACAATAAAATCACCTTCAATGGTGGTACGCTGTCGGTGAAGAACAATATTGTAACCACCCAGCCTGTCAGCATCAGCGATGGTAACGGCACCGTCGAAGTGGCTTCCGGCAGTCAGCTTACATTGAATGGTGCTATCAGCGGAAGCTTGAAGGAGCTGACAAAGACCGGAGCCGGTACATTGGTATTAAATGGCACAGCCAGCTACGGCACACTGAACCTTAATCAGGGAACCATCCAAGGTGGTGAAAGCAGCAGTAACATCCATCAATATCCAAGCACCATCGTTCTCAATGGAGGTACACTGAAAGACCCAGATAATATCTATTCTTACTCCACGAACAATGCAAACATTGTGGTGCCTGAGGGAAAGACCGCTGCATGGACACTTGATTCGCGCTGTAACTATAAGGGGAATTTAACTGGCAAGGGAACTCTGACAGTTAATGTCACCAGTGTTCGTTGTAATATGCAAGGCGATTGGAGTCAGTTTGAGGGTACTATTATATTCAAAAACACCAAGACAGGTTCTTATGCCCCATCCATTGAATGGAATAACACAAAGGGGTTAGGAAATGCCACCGTCACTGGAACATTCAACAACAACGGTAAAAATGTTTCTATTGGTACTATTCAGGGCGATGCTACATTGACTGGCAGCGGAACATACACTGCCAAGAATCTAAGCCTGAAGGTGACCAGAGGACGCGGAAACAGCTCAAACACCAAGATAAGCGTAGCAAACACCCTATCGGTTACTGGCAGTATCGACGTTACATGGGCTGGCACTCAACCCAAATTGGGCGAGGAGGTGACATTATGGACTGTAGGCAAACTAAACACATCTTCTGATTTACAGATAACCCTCCCCACCCTACCTGCAGGACTCTACTGGGACACTTCCGAGTTGCTGACAAATAACGGCATTCTGAAGGTGACCAATATCCCTACAGGCATAAATAATGTAAATATTGATATGGGAGAAGGCAGGAATGCATGGTTCACCATCGATGGCCGTCGTATTGACGGTAAACCTTCAAAGAAGGGAATATACATCAGAAACGGAAAGAAGATAATAATAAAGTAAGTATGAAGAGAGTAATATTGTTGATTGCATGGGCGGTCTTGGGCATAGCCAGCTATGCACAGAAACCCAGTGACACACCAGTGAGTCAGATGGAGAAACTGGACCGCGGCCTGGTGGTCATCAAATATACGAATGGCTATTTCGTAAGTTGGCGCTTGTTAGGAACAGACGACGAGAATACCACTTTCGAGATTCTCAGAAACGGCACATCGCTGAGAAAGGATATCTACAAGACCACATCGGCAAGTTTCTCTTCAGGCAGTGCCGATGATACCTATCAGGTGGTAACCTATCAGAACGGCACAGCCGTAGAGACCTCACCAGAGGTGAAGCCATATAACATTTACCTTCAGGTGAAGCTCGACAGGCCCGCAACAGGAGCCTTAGGAGGTACATATTCACCAAATGACTGCAGCGTGGGTGATGCAGACGGCGACGGGCAGTATGAGATATTCGTAAAATGGGATCCATCAAACTCGAAGGACAACTCACAAAGCGGAAAGACCGACAATGTATATCTCGACTGCTACAAACTTGACGGCACAAAGCTGTGGCGTATTGACCTCGGTGTGAACATCCGTGCCGGAGCCCACTACACACAGTTCCTGGTTTACGACTTCGACAAGGACGGCAAGGCTGAGTTGATGTGTAAGACCGCTCCTGGCAGCATCGACGGTGCAGGTAACTATGTGAACCAGGCAGCAACCGATAACAACATCAAGACTGCCGACAACACCAAGGACTGGCGAACTACCGACGGTCGCATCAATGGTGGTCAGGAATACCTAACTGTCTTCAATGGCATGACTGGAGCGGCTATCCATACCATCGCCTACTATCCCAACCGAAACACGAATGCCGATCTGAGCGATGCCGCAGGCAGTTTCAACTGGGGCGCACCCGACAACAAAAACGATAGCGGCACGTATGGCAACCGTGGCGAGCGTTATCTCGCTGCCGTGGCATATCTCAGCGGCGCAGACAAGAAACCCAGCGGAATATTCACACGTGGCTATTACGGCTATGCCTACCTATGGGCAGTAGACTTCGACGGACAACAGCTGAAGCATCGCTGGCTGCACCGCTCTGACTCGAAGACCCAGTGGAGCGTGGTGGATGCCGACATGAACGAGTCTGCGAAAGTGACAGCTCCCGCCTCAACGGCAGGCGAAGGTCGCAACACAATGTTCGCCAACGGCAACCACAACATCTCTGTAGGTGATGTTGACGGTGACGGAAAGGATGAGGTTATATGGGGTTCGGCAGCAGTAGACGATGATGGTAAGCTGCTCTATAGCGTAGGATTCGGACATGGCGATGCCATCCACCTGGGCGACCTGAACCCTGACCGTCCAGGACTGGAACTCTTTGACATCCATGAGGACAAGGGAGAGTTTGCCTGGGACATCCACGACGCAGCCACGGGTGAGATATTATGGAAGGGTGGCATGTCGGGAGTGGACAATGGCCGCGGACTGTCTGCCGACATTGTTGCCGACAGCAGGGGCTATGAGTTCTGGTCATCATACGGCGGATTATCCAGCAGCGCTACGAACCGTACACCATATAACATCATCACGGGCAAGTCTGTAGGCTCTGACAATCCCTCAATGAACTTCCGTATCTACTGGGATGGTGATGCCTACGATGAGCTGCTCGACGGCATTACCATATCGAAATATGGCGGCTCCTCCTCGCTTGGCGTAGGACGCTCTGTCATCTCAGGCCAGTCGAACAACAGCACAAAGTCCACGCCATGTCTCTCTGCCGACATCTTCGGTGACTGGCGCGAGGAACTGATAGTAAGAAGTGCCTCCGACGATGCCTTGAACATCTATTCGACGGTGAGTTCCACAAACTACCGTGTGCCTACACTGATGCACGATCATGTTTACCGCATGGGAGTGGCATGGCAGAACGTAGGTTACAACCAGCCCCCGCATCTCGGATATTACCTGCCAGACTTCATCGAGTCGTTCCAGGGCAACGAGCCTACTGGCATAATGGACATAAAGGCAGAGGATACTACCGACACAAGGTATTATAACCTGATGGGACTCCCTGTTGACAAACCCACACACGGAGTATATATCATCAAAGGCAAGAAAATACTGGTAAAATAATCTTAGCTTGAATCCCAGTTCAACCACCCTGTAGTCAGATAAAGAAAAAAAAATCGTGCACCTCGTGCTACTGAGACATGCAACATGCTTATATTCAGTTGTTTGACAGGTGCACGATGCTCGTAAATGGTGCTACTATGGTGCTACTGATGGTGCTACTGAGCAGTTTTTCGTGCTACTCAGTGGCACTTTTTAGCAGTTTCAGGTAGTATCCTCTTACACCATTGTTGGCACCTTTGGGCCAGCGCAGGGCCTTGATGGCTTTGCTGAGAGCTTTCAAGTTGGGCACATCCTTGGCTTTCAGATGCTTGGACAACTCACTCTGGATGTCGACAACTCTCCAGAGATTCTCTCTCGTATGTTCTATAGTCGGCTCGAAAAGGCTTGGCAGGATACCCTCAGAAGACGATTCCTCCATGAATGACTGATTATGCTCCCGAATCTCCTTTTCATCCTCAGATGTGAACCAATAGAGACAATCCGGATCCTTAAGCTCTGTGACAGCCTGTGCAAACATCTGCTTATATGGCACCCGCTCATTCATGTCGATCTCGCCCTTCACCTCGATGCAGAGATATCGGCGATTTCCCTCAGCCGAAGAGAGCGGCGTGGGGTCGTTGGTGGTGGCGATGAACGAACAGAGACGTGGAGTCATCGTATACTCTGCAGAACGCATCTTACGCATCTGTACATCCTTCTCGGTAAGAAGTCGTTTCACCTTAGCCTGTTCACGGTCTGTCTTGGCATTGAACTCGTCGATGCAAACGAGCCACATACGGCCCAGCACACGCTCCACCTGCTCCGGATTCTGCATCTTGATGTCGTCCATATAGTATTCGCGCATCGATGGCGGCAGGATATTCTTACAGAATACAGACTTCTTGATACCCTCACCTCCGATGAGCATCGGCACCATCGAGTTGCCGTAGTCGCGGTCGATGTTCATCGCCTGAGCCACCATTGCCAGGAACCAGCGATGGAAGTACTTGGGCCACAGGGTATAGTCAGTGGGCAGGCGACGTGCGAAATCCTCGATATAATCGGCCTTCCGGTCCCAGTCGCCACAGCCTGCCAGAAATTCCAGCACGGGGTTGTAGTCCTTGATATGCGCACTCTCGATATAGATGCGGATATCGTTCATCCAACTTTCGCCGCCCTCTTTCATCTGTTCTACGACGATACTCTTCAGCTGGCGGTCCGTCAGCGGCTGCCACTGCTTAAAACTCACGTTGTTAGGCCGGAACTCCGTCATCTGCTTCACCACATTGTAGCGCAACTGATAGCGGCGGCGGAAGAAGTCTTCGATAAAACGGATGATACGCTCCTTCTCGTTCATCTGAGTGATTGCCCGTCCATCATAAGGCTTTGTGTAAATCTCACGGAAGACCTTGCGGATAACGTCCTCGCCTACGGACTTCAGCCGAAAATCCCATAGTACCCGGGCGACACAAGCCTCTTCCTCCAAGCCTGCCTTCTGACAATAGCCAGCCAGCAGCACCAGACATTTCTCCATGTCGTCAGGACTCTCATCGAGGGCTTTCCTCATGCAGGTGTAGAATTCCAGTTTGTAGCGCTCCTGCTCATCAGATTCGGGATACCATATCACCGTACCGTCGTCGTCGGTCTTAGTGCCCATATATGGCAACAGGATATTCTCCTCATCATGAATCACAGGCAGGGGCTGAGCCTTCGGATTGTAATAGAGCTCTGGGTCATGGCTCATGCGGCAACCTTTCACCAGCGATGGCTCGCCAACAACGAGGTCGCACTGAACGAGGGCAGTATATATACGCGCCGCCGACTCCTGGGCTTCTTTCAGGAAACTGAGATACCGGGCAGTATCGAGCTGCGAGGATTTCTTAGTCTGCGCTAATACCCACGGTGTAGCACCGCCACTGTACTCACATCGCACGACGACCTTGAGCGTCACACCACTCACTCCCTCAAAGGCAAGAAGAGTATAAGGTACCTGCGACACAAGTTTCTTCATTTGTTTTACTCGCGGCAATCCCTCAGGACATGGGATGTTGAGCAATAGCAGCTGGGTGAAGATGTTGGGATGATCGAGTCCTCCTTTGCCGAACGTTGCTGTAAAAAGCAGGTAAGGCAGACGATCGGCATCCTCCATTATATATCGCGGCATACCTTTCTCCTCCATCAGCCTCATGTGCAAGGCGATTTTTCGTATTATGTCAGCCGCAGTCTTTGTGTCGTCAGAACGCATACGCTCCACGACTGCATCTAACTCTGTTGATACAGGCTTGCCAAACTCTCCGTACTTTGTCTTTAGCTTCGATATCTTCATGTCTATTCGTTGTTATTCAAAATTAGACTACAAAGATACAAAAAAATAAGGGAAAATGCAAGGATTTTGGCATGTTTTTATTGTTGAAGGCATAGTATTTAGCGAAAGAGACGTAATCTTTCGATTGTTCAGATGGTTTCTTCGACTCATCCAAATAGCACTTTACATGGTACAGGAACGTCATTAACAGGTATAAAGCCTTATCCAAGAAGGGATTAAGTGCCTAGGTATCAACCTTACGCCTTGGCGCAAAATGCTTTACGCGCCTACGCAAAATGCTTTACGGGCATACGCAAAATGGAAACCACCCTCGAGTCCTGGTGCACCATCAGTAGCACCATAGTAGCACTATTTTTAGCTATCATGCACCAGCAAAATAGTTGAATATCAACAAGTTACATGTGTCAGTAGCACGAGGTGCATGATATTTTTGTTTATATTGCTGTATAGATGTATTCCTGCCCCTGTTTGGTCTTCAGGAGTTTGGGATTCTCGCCCTCGCACCACTCGTCGAGCAGTTTGCGGGCAGAATAGTAAGTGAGCTTTGAGAACAATGAGAAAGTCCGTGCTGTGGTATAGCCACCATCGCCCAATAGCTTTCTGAGCAATGCCTCAAGTTTTGGTTTGTCTGCCAGGATCTCCCGGGTATTAGGACTATCTGACTTACGGAAGCCTCGCGACCACTTCTCAAGTTCTCTGTTCCACAGCTTTCCAGGGTTATACTCCACCCCATCGAACATCACGTCCGTACTCCTAACCTCGTCAGGGTCGGTAATCTCACGCAGCAGCCTCAGCCGTGGAGCAAACGATCCGATAGGAGTCTCTACACGGTAGCCCATTGCCATCAGTTCACCCGCTGCCCTCAGGAAATAGTCGAAGGCCCTCATCATCTCCCCATAAGGTGAATGATAGTTGCGGTTACAGAAATCCTCCAGTCCCTGCATCGTCACTTTATGATTCATGGCCGGACGCACATACACGATATTCTTCCCATCCTTCCCCTTAGCGGGTGTCGGATGTACCTCAAACAACAATCCGTCTTTCTTTCTTGGCATAGCCTGTACCTTATTATTAATTTTTGCAATATTCAGATATGAACAATTCCACTTACTCTGTTATATCTTTAAACCTCATCAGATAAGTATCATATTGAGTGATATAAGGACGGAGGGGGGGTGGAACTGTCTGAGGACAGTTGAAGAGCCTTGGCCATGTAGCGGCATCGATGCGATAGATGCGGAACTGGCCACTGACAGTGCCCACATTCTTTGAGATAACGGGAAAGGCTGTACGCACGGACTTGGGTCCCTGTCCGGAGACAGCCGCATTAACCGTCATCACGATGCCGCGATCCGTCTGTTCGAAGTTCAGGTTCAGGCTGTCGCCGACAACGAGCAGTCCGTTACCATCCTTATCGCTGAACAAAGCAGCATCTATACCCATGCGGTTGCCCTCGAAATAGATGTCGTCCATGTGTTTTGCCCAGAAGCCATAGCGGTTGGCCTTGTTGCGCCCCGGATATGAGGCAAACGGGCCATTGCCTATCCATTGCACACGGTCAATCTCCGGTGAGAGCAGGAATGCCACTCCCAATTCCGACAGGAAGGTGTCTGTGGTATCGGGAGTAAGCGTATAGTCTACTGTTCCGTCCTGCGATATCTGCACATCGGCCTTGACATATCTGTTTTCCAACGGCTGAAGATACTTCTCGATCCGTTTGTCCTTTACCTTCAGGTTCTCTGCCAATGTCATCTTGCGGCCTACACGCAGAAGAGGGCCTTCCTGGATAAGAGACTTCGCATCGCCATTACCTCTCCACTCTATATCTGGCTTATTTAGAACGAAACTCTGATGGAGGAAGGTATGGCCCTGTGCATCCTCGACATCAAAATGAAGCAGCGAGATGCCGTTCTGCTCAGGCAACTGCAACTGATAGGCGGCTGTAGTGTGAGGCGCACAGTCAGGACTGAAAGCACCCTGCCTAACGGTATCACGATCATTAGTCAGTGTCCAGTGGAAGGTGACATTGTCTTTGAGATTCAAGAAATCATATCTGTTGGCAATGGTAAGCTGGCCGTTGTTGACTTCTGTCACAAAGGCTCTGGCGTAGTTGTGCTGCATCTCATAGTAGTTTGGCAGCGGGGTACGGTCAGCATAAACCAGACCATCGGTACCCTGATTGCCGTTCATCTCGAAACCGCCATCACCCGATGTATATACCTTCTCCTCATAACCGTACATCTTACCTCTTTCTTCGTCCTTCTTACCTCTAAACTCCATTCCCTGGTCAGCCCATTCCCACACGCTGCCACCGGCAATCCAGGGCGTATGTTCTATGATTTCCCACTGGCGGTCATGGTCTTCAAACGATATTCCCAGGGTGTGCAGGTATTCTGTGAAGATGACTGGACGGTCAGCCCTCTGATAAAAATCACGCAACTGACTTGTAGAAGGATAGTGAGGTGTATAGATATCGGCCACTTTGGGGAAGTCGTAGTTAAACTTCCTGAAATAGCTGCCCACCTGGGGATAACAGATGGGGCGCGAGGGGTCGAGTTCACGTTTCACCCAGTCGCCCAGTTTGATGCATATATCTGTCAGCGGGTTCTCATTGCCTAAGCTCCAAATAAGCACCGATGGATGATTCTTGTCTCTGCGGATGGTTGCCTGTGCCCTCTGCTGCAAGACTGGGTAGAAGGTTGAGTCAGAGAGGTTCTTGTCACCATAGCCGAAGGGCACCTCGTCGATGATGTAGAATCCGAGTGAGTCGGCAAGTTCATAGAATCGTGGCTCACGGGGATAGTGTGAGAGGCGGAAATAGTTGATCGAGGCCTCCTTCATCATCTTCATGTCTCTCAGGATAGAAGCCTCGTTGATTACCTTTCCCGTCTTGGGATCGGTAGAGTGGACATTTACTCCACGAAGCTTGAAGGGCTGTCCATTCAGTTTCAGTATCTTCCCGTCAGCAATCGTCAACTCACGAAAGCCGAACTTATGTTCAAATGTCTGTAGCGTCTTGCCCTTCTGTGACAGGACAGTACGCAGCGTATACAGATATGGTGTCTCTGCAGTCCAAAGATTCGGACTGCTGACCATTAGCCTTTCACCACTGACCACTTTACCCTGCGCGTCAAGTATCTCGTGGCGTATCTTGGTGCTCTTGTCACCATTGGCAACCTCAGTCTTTACATCCACCGTTCCGTCATTCCTGGTGTTGATGGTCAGATCCTTCAGGTGCGTCTTCGGTACAGCCATCAGCGTCACATCGCGGAAGATGCCGTTTGGCTGCCAGTCATCGTTATAGTCGAAGTCGCTCCCACGGAACTGCGATATAACACGCATGGCGAGCTCCTGCTCAGCATTTTTCTTATCAAGATATGGCGTGATGTCAAACATCGCCGTATTAAATCCAGACCTCCACTCCCACACTGCCTTGCCGTTAATCCACAGGTCGTAGCCATACAGCACACCATCAAAGCGGATAATAATTCTCTGTCCTTTCCATTCCTGAGGCACAGTGAACCTGGTGCGATAATATCCCGTCAATGGCTCTGCATGATGGTATGTAGGTTTGCAGAATCCATACGACTCCCAGCATCCCGGCACAGGAATCATCTTCCATGTATCGTCAGTCGGAGGCACGGTCTTATCATCCGTGATACCATCAACAACCTTCAGGTTCCACTCGCCATTAAGGCTCTTCTTCATTTTCGCATCAGTCACAGGCAGCACCCCCTGGAAGGCATCCGTCACCTGCGCCTTGACTGCAATGGCCAATAGCCATAACCCCGTAACAAGTAATCTTCTCATCTTCGACTCGTTCTTAAGATTTGTTGCAAAGATACGACATTTTCCCTAAATATCCAAGAATTCACAAGATTTTTATCCGTTGGTGCCAGTGAGCGGATATCAAGGGTACAGGCTCCTGATCCTTCTATCAGAAAAGATCAATGCCCCCAGATTGTCTTATCTGAGCGCCGAGAAACTATGCGACTATCATGCCAAGTTCCGTATCCTTTCCACTATCTATAACCAGATTGTGAAGGAAATGCACGTAAATTTCTCAGAGCGCAAGACGATGGCACTGATGCAGAGACTGGAGAAAACGACAAAGGAGATGACTGCGTTAGCCAAAGACGTGATAAGTCTGGCTCATACAACAAAAAGGATAAACTTTACGAGCGACGATTATGTCTGATTTTTAACATCCTACATATTGTCGCTCGTAATTTCGCTCGTAATCGCTTGTAATTTTTACTCTTTTTACGAGCGAAATTCACATTGATTATCAGCAACTTATATTATATCACTCGTAAAAATCGCTCGTAATTCCGCTCGTAATCGCTCGTAATTTTCACTCTTTTACGAGCGACCATACAGATTTGTTACCTACGGTTTCGTTAACAATCTTACCGTCTTCTCGTATCTTACGCAGGATGTTATCTATTTTGTTCATTTTCTGCTTATCATCCAACTGATCTGACAAAACATCCCAAAGAAGATTTACTATTTCTTGCTTTGTTAGGCTGTTGTGATCTTTTAGTGAATCAAGCAGTAGTACCTCGCACTTCTTATCCGCCAGCCCCTTATGCTTGGAATACTCCACCTTTTGATCTGTCACCCCTGCAATCTGCTTTGACACATACAAATGTGGCTTACGACCCTCTATCAATTTTTCCTTTCTCAGCATTTTGATGGCTTCGTCACTTATCGGCTTCCCCTTCTGAACTTTATCAAGCAGCACCGCCGTTGTCAAGTCTATATCAGAATTCTCAAGCAGCAATAAACTGTAGTTCTCATCAATCACATTGCCTGGCAGCGTCAGCACCACAGTATTTCCATCGCTCTTGTCGTAGTCAGGCATCGGTAGCCAGCGGTCTTTCTGAGACACGAACATCTTGTGGATGCCGAATCCCTCAGTATCAATCATCTTGATGTTTGCCATAGCCTGCGCCAAGAACTTATTACGATACTTATTTGGAATACGCTCACCAGTGATATAGTCCTCGTATGTACCATCGTAGAATCCACCGCTGTTCCTGAATTCCAGTTCATTCTCGCGCTCAATCACGATGATACGGGCATCCTCCGCATAATTTTGATGGGCTATGCAATTATGAAGGGCTTCGAGTATCACCTCACTATCGTACTTCATCCCCTCGCCTGGCAAAAAACTGTTCTTTGGGAATAGCTTGAAAGGATAGTTCCGGATTTTGTGCATCACCTCCGTTGTTGTCAACAGGAACGGAATGGTAAACACCTGTCCCACATTGTCTTTATCCGCCAGCCGCCACACAATCTCACCTATATGATTGATGTAATGTAACGACTCTGGTTTGCCCAGCAACAGAATAGCCGTATTCGTTATCTTTCCGTCAATGGTAATCTTTGCCTTGTTCAGAAACACCTCGTCGCTCCAACCGTCCACGTCTGCCTTCTGCTTGGGATAATGCTCCTTATATCCCTCGCGAGCCTTCTTGATGGCTTCTTCGTCCAAGTCGGCTATAGTTGCACCCTCTACAATCTGTTTCGACCAGTCCTCATTCACTGTCTGTCTGCGGATCTCCTCATACTTGCTCATGTCGAGAGCACAAAGGCTCTCACCACGACGAGCATAGAAATGTCCCTGCCATGCCATCGGAATACCACGGGGTGCAGCAGGTATCTGAAGCATCAGTACACGCTTACCCTCAACCTCCAGTTCGAAAATGTCCCTGAAAGTATTACCGTCAGTGGTATGCTGCGACAAGTCATACTTCAACTTCTGCAGACTCTTCATCCCGTTCTTGTACGATGTGCCTAATATCTCACGCGACTTGTCATGCACACCAAATACCAACCATGCGAATCCCTTATCTCTCAGGTTTGCCTCATTGCTCAGTGCAGAGAAATACTTACCTAAGTCGTCGAAGTCAAAGTTGTTCTCTGCCTTCTTGAACTCTACCACCTCATTCTCATGATGGTAACGCAGTTTATCGAATGTCTCGTATATGTTCATTGTATATTTTTCTTTTACTGCAAAATTACACATTTTTTTAGAAATAATTAATTGGTTAGGCAGCAAATAGTAAAGCTGCAATAGCTCCAACCCCTTCTGCAGCAATCTTACCGAACCAATCGCCATCTGTAAGTTTATGCTCTACAATATAGTTACGGAGTTTTATTCGCCATTCCTTATTTTGGAGCAGAAACCAAAGATCATCATCAAGATAAGCATATGATACATTCTCAATCAGCCAACCTTTCGATGGAGTATGTCCTTTGCTAAGTGATTCGCCAGGGTACTGCAGATGCCAAAAGCCATCCGTCTCCATATGCCAGAAAGGCTTTTCTATTCCCGTCAAGTCATCGAACTGAGATGGTTTGGCATACTTTGACATTAGTATTAAGTAGCGCCTTTCTATCCAATCGTTAATGACGAATCTGTTATCTATGAACACCTTGCCATCTATACCGTCAATGATTGCAAGCAACAGTACAGGCTTAGCCACGATAACCTCACCGTGTATCTTTGCCTGTCTTATATTCATTATCCGCTTCGTATAGTGAGCAAAACATTGCTCATAATCGTAGAACCTAATGACCCTATTCATCGCTCTTCGTTATTGATTTGTGGCGACAAAGATACGAAAAAGATTGGAAAGATAGTCTCTTTTTATAATAAAAGCGATAAACTCCTATGTTAGTTTACCGCTTTTCCTGAGTTTTTTATACTCAGAACACATCAAATCTTTCGCCTATGCGCCCCTTCTGTACTTTCTGCTCCAACCGTTCGAGGTGTGCCATTAGCTCTATGTGGTCTCTTTCTATCATTCTGACGCTCTATTCCCAAATTCCGAGTGCAAAATTCGGCATTTCTCCAGACTTCTTTATTCTACCTTATATAAGGTGAACAAAATATTCTTGTCCGAGAGGTCGTTTTTGCCTCGTTTTTTACATCTTATCACTATTTCGGGGACAAAAGTAGAGATTCTGAAGGACTTCCAATGTCAACTTGATATCAACTTTATACAGATTCCCTGTTCATTTCCACCTGATGCTCCTTTAAACACTGCAAAAGTAAGGGTATTCCATAAAACGTCATCGCCGCTCGGCTTTGCCGCTTGCCTCAGCAAGAACTTCCTAGTTAGTTGTGTCCATTCTTTATGAACTGTTAACATTGAGGACTAACTTGGATAAACTCAAAAGAAGTTTTCTTACCCTACATTACTATAATAAATGGTATAAAGTTTGCAGGATTCAAATAAAAGTTATACCTTTGCCATTGCAAAGGAGTTGTTTGACGTAATGAAGTGCAGAACGTAGAAACCAGAACGGTTCTTGCTTTGGCAAGCGGCAAAGCCGAGCGGCCAAATCATTACCTCGGTTTTGGGAAACCTCCGTAAAACACGTTAAAATCGGAAGGTTATGAGGTTATTCCAGAAAAAAGAGTATCTTTGCACACAATTCATGACTACTGAAGCCCCAAGATAAAACAATAAAAGAAGTAATGAATATGAGAAATGGTATTATTAGCATCCTAATAGCTTGTTTCATAGCAACAGGCTGTAATGCTGCACAAAAGACAGACGAGTTTACCACCAAGAGCGGTAAGACAGTAAAAATCACCTGTATCAAACATGCCAGCATGGAAATCAGCTACGATGGTGTGGAGATTCAGGTAGACCCTGTAGGCATCGGCATAAAGCCTGAGACTGACTACGGCCAGTTTCCCAAGGCCAACCTTATCCTTGTCACCCACGAACATCGTGACCATTTCGAGCGTGAGGCGATAGCACTGCTGCGTACTCCAGCGACCACGGTGTATTCCAACCAAGCCGTGTATAATCTGTTCCGCAACAGTCTCGTTCTGGCTAATGGCGACAGCGTGGCATATCGTGATGACATCACACTGAAAGCCGTACCAGCATACAACTATACCGAAGGTCATACCCAGTTCCACCCCAAGGGGCGCGACAATGGATATATCCTGACTCTTGACGGTCTGCGTATCTATATTGCAGGCGACACCGAAGATATCCCCGAGATGGCAGAGATTAAGAATATCGACATCGCCTTCCTGCCCTGCAACCAACCTTATACGATGACAGTAGATCAGTTGGTGAAGGCTGCAAAGACTATCAAACCTAAGGTACTTTTCCCATATCACTTCAGCGAGACACCTATCCACCAGGCAGTGATAAAGTTAGGAGGCAGCGGTATCGATGTCCGCATAAGAGATTATAAATAGGGCAAAGCTACTGAAAACAAATCGAAATGAAGAAAGCTATTCTGACGGTGACAGCCTCGCTGTTATTAATATCTGGGATATCGGCAAAGGCGCAAGAGAAACCTGCCCGGAGTCTGAATTATTATCCTGACGGACGGGATATCGTCTGCGTGAACGGACAGAATCGTTATACACGTGCTCTTTATGGAGGGAACACGTTGTTCAGGCTCGAGACCAGCGACCGTCCTCTGTTTGCCACCTATAATAATGAGAAGAGCAAGAACATCAGGTTTTATCTCACTTATCGCGGCTTAACCCTGAGACTCGACTCCACAGACTACTGTGAAGCCCGTTATAATGGAGGGTGGCGCGGATATAAGGTCCGTGACAAGCGTTGGGGGGCAGCAGAGCTACAAGTCAGCAGTCTGGCACGACTGGACAACGAGGGAGCCGTATGGCAGTTTAAGGCCAACGGCTTTGATGGAGATGTCAAGTTGAGCGTCAGGATGTGTCAGACAGCCGTTCTGAAGATGAACCGTGGAGGCGACCTTGGATTAGTGCCCCGTTCGAACTTCGACCCTTCGCAGGATGAAAAGGGTCTGAAGACTCTGGAATGGGATGCCGCAGGAGAGACCTATCTCGTGTTCTCCGACAACGAAATGCTCGAACATCCTACCACAGAGAAGGGCAGAGAGATCTACACGCTGACAGACGAAGGGCGCAAAGCCATTGTCGGACGAATAGAGTTTACGACGCCTGATCCCTATATAAACACCCTTGGTGCCAATATCTGTGCTGCAGCCGATGGTACTTGGGACGGACAGACCTGGCTTCACGGAGCCATCGGCTGGCGCGTGCCATTGGCAGGCTGGCGTGGTGGTTATTCTGGCGATGCCCTGGGATGGCCAGAGCGACAGAAGTCCCATTTCGACGCATACACCAAGAGCATCGTTACTAACGTGCCTCAGACATATCCCCTACCCTCACAAGACCCGAAGTTCCTTCTGGCACGGGCGGAGAAGAAATGGGGCACAGGGATGTATTCGAACGGCTACCTCTGTCGTCTGCCAGGACGCAATGACGTGATGAACCATTACGACATGAACCTCAACTTCTTCGACGAGCTGTTCTGGCACTTCCGCTATGATGCCGACACCACCTATCTCCGTAAGATGTGGCCATACATCAAGCTCCATCTGGAATGGGAGAAACGCAACTGGGATGCCGACGGTGACCATCTCTATGATGCCTATTGCTGCATATGGGCCTCGGATGCACTCTATTATAATGGTGGCAACGTCACCCATTCTTCTGCCTATAACTACAGAGGTAACAGATTTGCAGCTCGCATCGCAGAACTGCTGGGCGAAGATCCTACACCTTGGCAACAGGAGGCCGATGCCATTCTCAAGGCAATGAACGAACGCCTGTGGCTAAAGGATGAAGGCCACTGGGCAGAGTTCCAAGACATGATAGGAGAGAAACGGCTTCACAAGAGTGCTGCCGTGTGGAGTATCTATACACCCATAGACTGCGATGCCTGCACACCAGAACAAGCCTGGCAGGCAACAGAATACGTAGACAGGGAGATACCCCATATTCCAGTCAGAATCAAGGATTCTGATATGGACGGGAAGTACCAAACCGTTGCAACCACCAACTGGCTTCCATACGACTGGAGCACAAACAACGTGGCACATGAGGAGGTAATGAACACGGCTCTTGCATATTTCCAGGCTGGCAGATCGGAACAGGGCTTCAACCTGTTGATGGCTGATATACTCGATGGTATGTTCTTAGGGCAGAGCCCTGGCAATTTCGGACAGATAAGCTATTACGACAAGGCACGCAGCGAAGCATACCGCGACTTTGCAGACAATGTAGGTATATCTTCGAGAACGCTTATCAACGGACTGTTTGGCATCCTGCCCGATGCCCTTTTCGGCAAGTGCTACATCAAACCAGCCTTCCCAAAAGAATGGGACAGCTGTAGCGTTAGGACACCTTTCCTAAGTTATAAGTTCCACAGGACCGCAACACAGGATATCTACGAGATAGAACAGCATTTCGCCCAGCCGCTTCAGATGATTGTGAAGACGAGTATCGGAGAAGGTGTCTTCGTTGAGACAGAGGGCATAAGTGACAAAAAACAGATTATAGTAGTTGACCGTACCAATCTGCCGAAAGGAAAAAAGAATACGATTGGCAACCGTTTAAGAGCTCTTGCTGATTCCCCACAATATCTCACCAAGATGGGACTTGACGAGCCTACACCATCTGCAAAATACAAAACTATTGACATCAGCAAGTATTTCAACGCCAATGTAGATGATATATTCAAAAACGAATATCTCTCACCTCGTCCACCATACACCTCACTGGAGATGCCTCTGCATGGCATCGGACAGTGGTGTCACCCGGAACGTATGGTAACCATCGAAGATGATGGGTTCAGGGCAAAGATTAACAAGAAGCTGTTTGATACAGGCATGGGATTCTCTTTCATCTCACCAACGACAGGACATAACATCGTTTACACCTCGCTTTGGGACAACTATCCCAACTCGATAGATATCCCTATGAAAGGAAAAGCAAATGCCGCCTGGCTTCTGATGGCAGGCAGCACTAATGAGATGCAGAGTCGTATAGACAACGGACTGGTTATCGCCTCTTACGCAGACGGTAGCCAGGATACGCTACGATTGGAGAATCCTACTAACTGGTGTCCGATAGAACAGGACTATTACCTCGACGGTCTTGCCTTCACTACCGCAGCACAGCGACCCTATCGCGTACATCTTGGCTCCGGTACTGTAAGCCGTCATCTGGCTCCTATCGTAGGCATCTGCGACTGGGAGGGGAAGCCCCGTAATGACCTCGATAGTGCAGAGCCTCAGATCATAGAATGCGGTGCAGCCCAGATGTTGAAGATGCCCCTAAATCCCAAAAAGTCACTGCGTAAGCTGCAACTTCGCACGCTCTCAAACGATGTCGTGATCGGAATCATGGGAATAACATTAGAACTTGAATGAAGCACTGACATTGCAGCAACTTAAAAACGAATCGATATGAAACGAATACTTATTGTGCTTTTTAGCGTCATTTGTTCACAGCATTGTATCCTTGCCAATGATGTTGTATGGTTTAACGGGAAGTCACCCATTACATACAGTGTACCCAAGAAGGTGGAGCCCGTGGTGAAGATTGCCCTCGACATGTGGAAGAGCGATATGCAGCAGGTAACAGGAAAGGTGCCTGTAGCCTCATCCAAGCCAACGATTAAGATTATTCAGAGTAAGGGAGCTGCCGACGGATTCCGTATCTACGTAAAAGGCGGACAGATAATCGTTGAAGGTAATAATGGACGAGGCATGGCCTACGGTATCCTGGAGCTCTCTCGCCTGGCAGGTGTATCACCTTGGATATGGTGGGGTGATGTAGTGCCTGAGAAGAAACAGCTCCTGACGCTCGACAGTGGTTTTTATACAGAACAGAAGCCGAGTGTAGAGTATCGAGGCATCTTCCTTAACGATGAGGACTGGAGCCTGCGCCACTGGAGTTACACCACTTTTGAGCCAGCTCCATTTGGACATATCGGTTCTAAAACCTATAAGAAGATTTTCCAATTGTTGTTAAGACTGAGGGCCAACGCCATCTGGCCGGCAATGCATTCCGGTACTACCGCATTCTTTAAGATTCCCGGAGCCAAGGCGATGGCCGATTCATGCGGTATAGTTATAGGCACATCGCACTGCGAACCGCTGCTTAGAAACAACGTCGACGAGTGGGACACGAAAGAGCGTGGAGCATTCAACTATCGCACCAATCGCGAAGGCGTACAGAAGTATTGGATAGAACGACTTCAGGAGGTAAAGAAGTCGAAGGATAACATGTTCACTATCGGCATGCGAGGCATTCATGACAGTTCGATGGAAGGTTATAAGACAGAACAGGAAAAATTCGATGGTCTGCAACAAGTAATCAATGACCAACAGGAACTGTTGCGCAAATATATCGGCGAACCTTCAAAACAAATGCAGGTGTTTGTGCCTTACAAAGAGGTGCTGCAACTCTATGAGAAGGGACTTAAGGTTCCCGATTATGTTACTCTGATGTGGTGTGATGACAATTACGGATATATGACACGACTGTCTGATACCAAAGAGCAACAACGACTTGGCGGTGGCGGCGTGTATTATCACCTCTCCTATTGGGGACGTCCTCATGATTACCTCTGGTTGACAACCACACAGCCCGGACTCATATACAATGAGATGCGCCAGGCCTATGACCACAATGTCCGTAAACTCTGGATTGTGAATGTACATGATCCTAAGGTGGCAGGCTACGATCTGGAGCTCTTCCTTGATATGGCATGGAACATCGACTGTGTGAGCGGTGAGACCATAAATGATCACTACAAAGCATGGCTCTGCAGAGAATTTGGCACAAAGGTCGGCACGCAGCTCTTCCCCGTGATGCATGAGTTCTTCCGTCTCTGTGGAGAGCGCCGTCCTGAGTTCATGGGATTTAATCAGGTAGAGGTCGACAAGAAGCTATACGACAGAGGTCTCTCACAAGTGCGTAACAGCGGATGGACAGCTGGCCAGCGGGAGAATTTCATTACTCGTTTCTCTAAGATCAGTCATGAAATAGGGGTCATTGGAATGACGTTACGCCCTGAGTTGGCTGATGCTTACTTCACAGCCATCAAATATCCAGTTCAGGCATCAGCTGCTCAAGCTGTAAAGATGTTGGAGGCCGAGGAAGCGAGACTACTTTCAACAGGCAGCACAAGTAGCGATATGGCTGAGAATCTGGAAAAGATGCAAGAGTCAGTAAATCGAAGTTATGCGGCTTATAATCGCATACATGAGTTGACAGACTATTATAATAACAAGGTGGCTAGTGGGAAATGGAAAAATCTGATGTGCGACCATCCCCGTGACCTCCCTGTTTTCTGGGCACCATTAACACCCTCTTTGCCGTCCGGAAAAGGAGACTATAACGCTCCGGCACCCTCAACAAACCGTTACACATCGTCTACACCTGTTCCTGCCAGCCGTTACGATGAGGCTACAGACGGAGTGAAACTTATCCAGATGTTAGGACATTCGATGGAATCTGTTTTACTGCCTAAAGGTGGCAAACTTACATACAAATTCTCTGTAGAACGTGACGGGAACTATGTCGTGAATACTGCGCTCATTCCTACTCAGCCGAATGACAATGGAGACCTGCGTTATAGTATCACCATCGACAAAGGCAAGCCTACCATATATACACTTAAAGAACCCTTCCGTTCTGAGCAGTGGAAACAGAATGTGCTACGTGGTCAGGCCCTACGCCAAAAAGAAGTGAAACTGACAAAAGGAACCCACCAGCTGACTATTGAGGCGATGGATGATCACATCGTAATAGACCAGTGGTGGGTTAGTAAACAGTAAGAAATCAGAATCTGATGCTCCCGTCATAGTTGAAGATGGGGGCATCGGTTGGTATCTCGTTATCGTAGAACCATACCGCAGAGTCATTCATCTTTGGGTGTTGGTTCTTAAGCAGGTTAAGCATCTCTGCACCAGCCCATAGAACAGGTCCGTATCCGTGAGCCGCCATCACATGAACAGGACGATAGGCATAGAAGGCGGGATCAAAACCCATGCCCGTACCCACACACACATTCTCTACCTGTCCCTTCTCGTTAACAGAGGCCTCAACAGCGTGCCAAGCCAGCTGGGCTACAGGACCATACACCTTAGCATCTACCCAACCCTTATTGATGGCATGAGCAAAACAATAGGCATAGATAGCGGTGGCGGAAGATTCAAGATATGTATCATTACGATCGAGAAGCTGATGCCAGAAGCCATCATGATGCTGAAGGGCAGCAAGTCCCTTTAGATGCTTCTGCAATAGACTTAGAATATCGCCGCGCTTGGGATGATCGGCAGGCAGGACATCGAGCACCTCACACATAGTCAGGATAGCCCATCCGTTGGCTCTGCCCCAGTGGAAGGCGGGATGCTCCTGCATCGACTCTACCCAGCCGTGACGGAAGAGATTCTTCTCCGGCACCCACATACGCTCGGCAAACTGCAGTACCTGACGGGCTGCCTCGTCGAAATACTTTGCATCACCGGTATACTGTCCCATATAAGCCACAGTAGGAACACCCATAAACATATCATCGAGCCAGACGGTATTCTTCTGAGGGCGGATACGCGCGAAGGTACCGTCAGAAAGACGATACTCCTTGTTAATGATATAGTCAGTATAGTGACTGATGCGCTCATCGATGAGTTGGCGAAGATTTTTGTCGGCATCCTTGAAGATACTACCCATTGCCTTAATCATCGAACAGCAAACAGCTCCGGCATCATCGAGAGCATGAGGATCTACAACCCTTCGCGCATTGCCGTCTATCTTCACCCCTCTCTGATGGAGCTTAGTAAAATAAGGTGCCATCTCAGCCAGAAGCTTATGGCGCTTATAGACATAATCCTTATATGCCTCATCGCCAGTTGCCTCATAGGCAGCCAACACGCCTGAATAGGTTACACCCCACTCATAGCTGGTAAGTCGGAATCCACCTTGTTTCAGTTGGGAGTCACCGTCGATATCCTTCATACGCGAAACCTCCTTACCCGTATTCTTATTGACAATCACTGCCGGAGTCTCAGCGTCGATATACTTAAGCACACGATCCATAGTCTGCTTTACACTTGCAGCATCGGATACTCCATAACCCACACGATATTCTGGCTTCATAAGATGAAGCGGAGTGTTATTATCGTTTATCGGCTGCTGGGCGAAGATAAATGATAAAGGACAAAGGATAAATGATAAACTTATGCAAAAACGTTTCATAATCATGTATTTATTTGAGGAATGAGTTAACTGATTTATCCGGGCCGAGATAGAAACCTGGCTCTGAGGGTTGGTTGTAGCCAACATTCTGCGCTGCGGTAGAGAGACGGTAAGGGATATCCTCCATCAGACAGTTGATACGATACTCTGTAGGTATCGGAGATACGAAGATACGTAGCTCATCGCTGTCAGGTGTACGAACCATCACCTCCTCACGCCAGTCGCCTAAGATATCTGCAGAGAGGCATGGATTCGACTTTGTGCCGTTGTTAAACTTGATACCAGAAAACTTGATAACATCAACAATCTGGTGGTTCTTCCAATCGTATTTCGATACCGTCTCACGGTCTAGAAGCTCGCGCAGAAGATCGCCATCCCACCAGATACCAAAGTTTACAGAGAGGTGGCGCCCGTTTAGCTTAAGATGCTGCTGATGCTGTGGATCGTCAGGATCCTGAGCAGTATATATAACCTCGCCCTTGATATTGCGGATACCGTGACTGTCGCTGCTCCACATCTCCACTCCAGGATTGGTGGGATCGATATCTGCCGCCATAGCACGACCCACATCGCTCTTCGACGGAATCTGGAATATCACCTCGCCAGTACGTGCATTACGGAAGTCGCTGCCGTCCTTACGGTTCTCGTGACAGTCCCACACCTGAAGTTCATCTGTCGAAGGATCGAAAGCCATCAGATGGATAGCATCACCATGTCCCATACCTGTATTATAAAGACCCTGTCCGTCATTATCAACAGCCATCGAGCCGTATGTTATCTCGTCACATCCGTCGCCATCAACATCAGCCACACGGAGATTATGGTTACCCTGTCCGGCATAACTGCCCTGAGGTTTTCCGTCCTTGCCCGTTCCCTCATCATTGGTATCAAACACCCAATGCTGCTTCAGCTCTTTTCCGTCCCAGTCCCAGGCTGCGATAACGGTTCTTGTGTAATATCCTCTGCAGAAGATAGCCGAAGCGTGCTTACCGTCGAGATAGCCCACAGCAGCCAGCATACGGTCTGAGCGATTGGCATAGTTATCACCCCAGGCGCTGAGATCTCCGCGCTCAGGGATATAGGGTTTGGTGTCCATCGCCTCACCAGTAAGACCATTAAACACTGTGATATATTCGTTACCCGTGAGTATACGTCCCGTCATCGGTCTTCCAGACTTATTGTATTTGCCCCATTCACGCTCAGGAGACGGATTCTGTGCATCAGCAGGAGCACGATGACGATAGTCAGCAAGACTGTCACCAATCACCTTCCCCACTCCATCACGGGTTCCGTCAGATGTACGGACTATCATTTCTGCCCGTCCGTCGCCATCAAGATCATAGAATATAAAAGGTACATAATGTGCTCCGCTGCGGATGTTTATTCCCATATCTATACGCCATAGCAATTTACTATCTTCAGATTTAGCATTTACAATCTTGTAGCAGTCAAAGATAGTAGGTCCGGTAAATCCGTCATGGGCATTATCGTGAGCATTAGATGGGTCCCACTTAAGGAGTATCTCGTATTGTCCGTCGCCGTCGACATCAGCAACAGATGCATCATTGGCCAAATATGTATATGTCTCACCGTCAGGAGTCACCCCGTCAGCAGGTTTTTGTATCTTTACTGGCAGATAACCGTCGGGAGCATCGGCAAAAAGTGTATACCTACCATTCTTCCCGCCTCCGCGAACCTCATAGACAGCATCCTTTGCAGAAGGCTGTTCATCGACAAAGAACGTGCCTCCCTTAGAGAGCGGCTCTTTGTTCAGTTTCTTCCCGTCGCGATACACATCAAAAGCCTCACCTACGGCATCGGATGTAAGTGTTCGCCAGCTGATGACAACCTTCTCACCGCTACGTATCGCCACCACACCTCGATTGAGTTTCTCCCTGTTAATTGTCTTCATGTCGTAACGGGGCTGAGCGGTTGTAATGGATAACGGATAAATGATAAATGATAAAAATAATAATCTTAGTAGGATTCGTTTCATATTCTACGGGTGTTTGGGGGTATATTTGAGTGCAAAAATAGTAAATATTTTCCCATTACAATATGACTATTATACGAAAAGTTTAAAAATTGTTCTCAAATTTGGTGTTTGTTTGAGAAATAATGCGTAAATTTGCACCGACTAACAAACTAACCAGTATGAACTACAGACTAAATAGCCTATTGTCTCTGATCTTCTTCAGTTCTGTGCTGATGGCTCAGGACAAAACCCATATAGCCGGAAAACGGACTCCTGTCGAACTGAAGCACAGCCGTCATATCAGTTCGGCCGACGGTCTGCCCAGCAACCAGATATTCGACATGACCCAGGATGACTACGGCTATATATGGATGGCGGCATCCAACGGATTGTCCCGATATGACGGATACCATTTCTACAACATCAACAAGCTCGGTCCTGAGCAAGACCCCATCCAGGGAGCTGTGGGTTACGTGTTCCCCGACGATGACAAACGGCATCTCTGGATGCGCACCTCCACATATGTATTCTGCTGCTATGATCTCCGCACAGGCATGTTCATCGACTTTACAGGCCATGAGGACTACGCACGTACCTATCGCAGGTTTATACGGGGCAAACAGGGAGTGCTGTGGATGTTTGACGATGAGTCGGGAGTACGTCGTGTGAAAGGCAATGCCGATGGAGACGTCTTTTGCACCGACTACAATAAAGAGAACGGCAATCTGCCTGAGAACCGCGTCAACGATGCCGTTGAGGACGACAGGGGACGACTCTGGGCCATGACCACCGACGGGCTGACCATCATCGACGGTGACGGCAACGCCCGTACCGTGAGCAAAGGCATCAATTTCCGTCGTGGCATACAGATTGGCAGTGAGATGCTGACCATCACCAAGTCGGGTGAGATAATCACCTATGACAACACCGGAAGTGAACTCCGGCGCACTCCCGTCACTGACGACATGAAGGACTATAGCATGGTGACAGCCAGCTTCGAGTGGCACGGTATGTGGATGATCATGACCACCGGGCAGACACTGATGGTATCGCCAAAAGACGGTGCAAACACAGTGACAGAACAATATCACGTACCTGGAGGAGCCATGATCGAGGGGCTCAGCGGTGACAGTAATCATTTTATCAGCAACAGCAAGGGCATCCTATACGTCTTTCCTGCCGAGGGCGACATGCGAGCACTGAAGTTGATGGAAGGCGTGCAGTCGACGGTTGAGCGTTTCCGTCGTTACAACATAAAGAAAGGTGTTGACGGGCTATATTATATCGCCAGCTATGGCAACGGCCTTTATGTGTACGACCTTCAGGAAGACCGCCTGCAGCACTATTCTGCCACCACCCCATGGGCCATTGTGGGCAACAACTATCTCAACAACATCCTCATAGACCGCAGCGGATGTATCTGGCTCAGCGAGGAGTCTACGGGTCTTACCTGCATCCTGCCTCCCGACAAGACGAATGCCGAATACTTCTATCCCCAACCTGACAAGAAAGGCGACTGGAGCAATTTCGTGCGTATGGTATATTTTACCGGTGACCAGGTGTTTGTCAGTGCCAGGGACAACCGGCTCTACGAACTCCAGCCCGACACTTGGAGTCATTCAGGACCAGTGACACTGCCTGCCACCGCATACGCTTTCCTGAAGGACAGCAAGGGCCATGAATGGATGGGTACGCGTGGCGGAGGCCTGTACCTTGACCGCAGGCCGATAGAATTCCCTTCATCACAGATATACGACATCCTCGAAGGCCCCATGGGGCGTCTATGGATATCTACATGGGGCGATGGTCTGTTCGTGGTAAGACTGAATGACAACAGAACCCTCGACTGCACTCAGCTGATGAAACAATCATACAACGAAAAGTGTATACACAGCATAAGGGCCGACAGCCACCATCATCTCTGGATTGCTTCCAACAATGGTGTCTACCATATCGATATGCAGAAAAAGAACCTTAGTGACGATGACTTCATAAGGCACAACATCAAGAACGATGAGTTCCCATTCGACGAGATTTCTTGTATCCTGCCCGACTCTGAAGGGAATATCTGGGCAGGAGGCCGAGGCGGAGGACTACAGAAATGCCGCTACGACAACGGGAAGTTCACCATCGAGCGGGGATACACCACCCATGACGGTCTTACCACCAACAATGTCATATCACTCATTGCCGACCGTCAGGGGAACATCTGGGCGGGCACAGACAACGGCATTACCTGTATCCGCAAAGACCAGAAGATAAATTCTTATCAGTTCGGACACACCCTTGAGAGTAACATCTACTCCGAGAACAGCGCAACGATGCTGCCCGATGGCCGTCTGCTCTTCGGAACTGCCTACGGTATGATGATACTCCAGCCGGAGCTTCTAGCTGCCAGCAATCAGGAGAAGGTATGGAAGCCTATAATCACTATGGTGAGCATCAATGGCGAGAGTCGTTATCTGTCGACCTCAGAGCAGCAGATAGAACTCAGTCACGACCAGAACTCAATAGAACTGGGATTCTCGAATCTCGACTATTCAGGCATCGCGTCAACCCAATACCGCTATTATCTGGAAGGTATGGAACACGACTGGCGTCAGCTGACGAGCGACAACAGCGCCCGTTACAACGGTCTACCACCGGGAAAATACATCTTCCACCTCAGTTCTCTGAACAAGAACAACCAGTGGAGCGAGCCTTATCTCTTCACCATCATCATTCACCACCCTTGGTACAACACATGGTGGGCCTGGTTGATATACCTTATGGTGATAGGAGTCATCGCCTGGCACTTCTACCGGGCCTGGCGCAGGAACTTCGAGCTGCACCAGCAGATACGGGTAGAGAAAGAGCTGACCACTTTCCGCCTTAACTTCTTCACACATATCGCACATGAGTTCCGTACTCCTCTGGCTATAATATCAGGAGCGGCAGATAAACTTACCACAAACAACGGGCAGAACGTATCGCGCTCCGCAGTACAGACGGTACGCAGAGGAACACAAAGACTCTCCAAGCTCGTAAACCAGCTGATGGAGTTCCGTCGTATCAATACCGGCAACCAGCGCCTGGGAGTGATGCAGGCAGACATCATCAAACTGGCACGTACCACTATCGATGAGTTCCGCGAGATGACATCGAGGAAAAAACAAGACCTTACCTTCCTGCCTTTCGCCCATCAGCATCAGATGATATTCGACCCTCACCTCATGGAGATGATACTCTACAACCTGTTGAGTAATGCAGTGAAATATACCCCTCAGGGAGGAAACATCAGTCTGAAGATAAAAAAAGATAATGAAGCCGATAAGATACTTTTCATCGTTGAGGACAATGGCCCAGGCATTAGTCCTCAGCAGATGCCACAGCTCTTCCAGCCTTTCATGCACGGCTATGTGTCGCAGGGCGGAATGGGCATAGGCCTCTATACGGCATACCAGTCAGCAAACCTGCATAAAGGAAGTCTTTCTTATGAACGTGTCTCAGCCGAGGGCGGTTCACGGTTTACAGCATCCATCCCTGCTTCGGAGAGTTGCTACAGTCCTGAAGAACATGCAGGTGAGACTGCCATCAACACAACATCTCTCACCTCAGACTCATCACCTCTCACCTCTATCAAAGACCTTGTGCCAATGGCGTTCAACGACTATACCGTTGCCATCATCGAGGACGATCCGGATATGCTCGACCAGATACGCGAGAGCATAGGCCGATATTTCAAGACAGTAAGCTATACGGAAGGCCAGTCAGCCATCGCTGGAGTCACGGAAAATCATCCAAGCATCATCCTCTGCGATGTCATGCTGCCCGATATCAACGGCTTCGAGATTGTACGTCAGTTGCGCTCCGAGAAACAGCTGCGCAACATTCCCATAATCATGCTGACAGCTCTTGATGGCGATGACCAGCTTCTGCGAGGCTATAAGGCCGGAGCCGACGACTATATGGTGAAGCCCTGCAACTACGAGTTACTTATACTACGTATCACCCAGCTTATTCAGTGGTATGACCGGATACAGACATCCGACGGAATCATTCCTGAGACTCAGTCTCAGCCTATCATCACTGATGAAGCCGACCAGAGGTTTAAGAACAAGATGGAGACTATCGTTGCCCAGCGTCTTGGCGACCCCGATTTCAATGTCGACACCCTTGCGGCTCTGCTTAAGATGGGACGCACCAAGTTCTACGGTAAGATGAAGGAGTTTACTGGTATGTCACCCAACAACTATCTCCAGACCGAACGTCTGAAGAAAGCTGCAGAGTTGCTTATAGAGGGTGACCTTAACGTAACGGAGATAAGCTACAAGGTAGGTTTCCAGTCGCCTACATATTTCTATAAGTGCTTCAAGGAGAAATACGGCGTTCCTCCCAGCAAGTTCGGCCGCCAGAAGAAGTAATCACAGTTTTTTATACTTCAAATCTATCTTTGTGTAGTTCCTGTTTTTATCACAATGTTCCATCAGCCCAAGGGGTTTGTCTAGCGGTTGTCCGTCCTGCCTGTAGGAAGTTTTGCTGGGGGGATTGGGAAGCGAGGCAGCCTCAATGAGATACTCGTCGCAGTAACTGAGGCTCTGATACTCCGGCCACTCACTGATGACGAGATCCATGCCAACGGCATCGCAAGCTATCTCGTCTTGTGAAACGATGATTGAGCAGCACCACTCGTTATTGAACGGTGGCTTCTGCCATTTGGGAAAGGGTTTGCCATTGACGTGGCGCGATCCATAGGTGCCGTCGATGAGACAGAACAGTACCTTCTGTCCTAAGTGTTTGTGTGACAGCCAGTCGACGAATGTCTTATATCCAGGCTTGCCGCTACGCTTATCCTGACTGAAGCCGTTGTGGGCATTATTGCGCCAGAAAAGCGAGATGTCTGTTGCACCATACCAGTTCTTGGTGGTGAGTGTCACACCTGGTCCCACATGAGTCTTCAGCAGAGAACTGTTGATCAGATAGTCTGCATCGACGATACACTTTGCCAATCCGCGGGCCAGTTTTCCATTATCCTGAGAATAGACAATCTGCTCGGGATAATACTCACATTTCTCCCTTCCGTCGCCACCTATGTTGTCGATAAATCTTACTTGCGGGAATTCACGATATACCTTATGATATATAGAATCGGTAATGGCACGACTGGGTTCGCAGAGCACTATATCCTGCTGACGGATACCGCCATCGTGTACCATCGAGCGCACCAGCGCAAGAGTGATGAAGGGTGATGAGTTCAATTCGAAAGTGTCACGATGTGTCAGGGCGTTGTTAAGGTTCAGCTTCACAGCTATTATCTCACCTTTTTTATATCCGCGACTGCCCTTGCCATGCTCTTTATTAAAGTGTCTGAAGAGTGCCTGCCAACCCTTCTTCACTGTCTTTTCACCAGTCAATTGAAGGATGGCCTCTTTCACCATCAGGTCGGATTTCAGTTGGTCGTTCCATCGGTCTTCCACCCATATGCCAGTACGCCCATCCCAATTTGCCACGCCAGGACTATGGATCCACGCCACGCGTCCCGGATGGATACCGCGTCCTTCGCCTACAGGTTTGTTTATGCCCAGCATCTGCTTGGGGCTCCGTCCGTTGAAATGTCCGAACGACATGCGATCACGGTTCACTGCCTGGTCCAAGGGTTGGATGGTGGTAGACGGCCCAAGGTCTGGGTCTTTCCATGAGCAAAGCTGCCATAACACACTGCCATTCTTGTCTATCTCGACGGCCTGAACGGGTGCATCCAGCGTATCTATCTTATTCCGCCATTCATTCCACCAGTCGTTGATGATAACGTTGCCATTCTTAAGGCGTACCGCTTTCTGTGGAGAACGGATGCCATAGTCAGCGGTATTGATTTCCCGCACCAGCTTATCCAGTCCGCTCGTACGGTCTATCTCTCGCACCAGTCCACGTCCCACGAAAAGCATGCGGTCGTTGGCATATTCCTCAACCGCCCACGGAGCAGGGATATCCCAGCGAGTCAGTTCGTTACCCTCAACACTGTATTCCGCTACATATCCCTGCCCCATGTGAGCCAGCAGCAGCGTGCCTCGTGAGGAGAGCCTTGCGTTACGGAACTGTCCGTGCACGCCCTCAGAAGCAGGCACTTCAAACTCATATTCCATCTGGCAGGAAGGAATCTTCATGACAACAACCTTGGCAGGATGACCGTTCTGTACAAACAGTACACGGTCTCTCCCTATGGGCTGAATGGTATGAATCTCAGTACCTTCCGGTGCAGCATAGCTCCACAGCGTCTTGTTATCCTGCGTCACTTCGCAGATGCCATACTGATGAGCCACCAGTACATTACCATCTGTCATCAGAACGGCATCGCTGATTTCTCCACGTCCCTGTGGATTATCATAATGCCATACTATTTCTCCATCCTTCACGATAAACATCCTACGCTGTTTACTCTCACCGGCATACAGGAAGTCATGCCTGACAAGACTCCTTTTAACAGACCTCTGTTGCCACTCGGCAGCTATGCTTGACAGCGTCTTATAGTCCGACGAGACTTTTCCGTTTACGGTCAGTCGACCGCTCCTCTCATCATAAGCCACAGTCACCTTCCTGTATGCCGTTCCATCACCCTTAGGCAGATACAGTTTGCGACTTGTCGCAGCATGAGGACAAACCAGATATGTAGTGCGCCCATCAACCTCCATCGGGATGATGGCACCCTTGCGGACAAACAGGGGGAATCGGTCCAAGGGATATATCCTATCGATCTTAGTGCCTCCCTTAAACACCTTACCGCTGAAGAAATCAACCCACTCGCCATCTTCAGGCAGGAAGAATGCAGCCCTGCCCTCCGGATTGGTTATAGCCTTGGTGAATATATCGTCACCCAGCATGTGCGACTCTTCTTCAAACGAAGTGTTCCTCAGCAGTCCACCACCATTAAGATGTGAATCAACGAGCACTGAGAACAGATATGGTCGCAGCTGGTTGTGAAGGGTAACGCACTCACGATAGATGTCAGCAGCGTCAGCTCCATGATACCAAGGCAGATGACTGCTGAAGGCACCATTCTCACCACCGTTGATCACGCAGGCCGTCATGGCTCCGAACTGAGTATAGCGGATAAAGTCGAGCCGTGTAGCCTTGGCTCCCATAAAGCCAGCCACTTCACAGCCCACGGCTCCGAATCCCGCCTGTGCCGAACGATAGATGTTATCTATCTGGAGTTTCAGTCCCTTCCAGTCGCCTCCGAAGTCACCACACCAGCCGATGATCATCTTGTCGGGAGTTGAGTGGAACCCTCCCTGATGCGAATAGGGGCGCCCGATGGTGATGCCAGCAACGTTGCGCATCGTTACGTAGTCAGACATAGCTCCATAGTAGTAGGCACGGAAGTCACGGTTGCTCATCCGTCCTACAGATGTTGTCACCGTATCTCCGAAATACATCTCTCCCTGATCTACTTTAAAGCCGTAGACTCCATCTATGAATACACGGTCGAGTTGTGAGTACCACCAATTACAGGCTTTCTTGTTGGTGAAGTCTATCTGCAGTCCCTCACCCTTCCACCATTTCGACGGGGTGTTATCGTTGATGCCATAGCGTAATCGGTAGGCCTCGTCGTAATTGGCAGCCTTTTGTTTGGGTGTATCCTTACATGATGTGTTCACACAGCCCGTCAACCATAGGATAACCTTTACCCCGTGCTGGTTGAACTCCTTGATCATCTTCTCCGCTTTGGGATAGCGCTGACGATCCCAGTTGAAGTCATTGTACGCCTCAGTCCAAGGACTGTCGATTATGATTCCGTCAACGGGTATCTTATGGTCTGCATACTCTGAGAAGAGCCTTTGGGCACCCTGTTCTGTGTTGATACTGTCTTCCCAGATAATATGTCCTAGTGCCCATGCAGGGACTAAAGGCTGTTTTACATAGCCTCCATTTAACGAATGTTTCGTCTTTTGTTGTGCCTGTACGTGCATAGGGGCACACAGACACATTGTCATAATAAGGATTAGTTTCCCACTCAATAGTCTTTTCATTTCGATTCGTTTTATAAGTTTACTGCAAAGATAATGCTATCTACCCATATACATATTATCATATAATACAAAATTTAGTAATATTATCCGTTACTCAATATCGAAGATAATCTTCCAGCGTTAAGTAACTCACAGAGAACCGAAACCCTGTGAGTTAAAAGGAAGAGAGGTGCGCCATTCAGGCACACCTCTCTGTTTCTGTATAAATCTAATTGGTTTTTACTTGATATCGCGAATCTGCTGAGCAGGTGCATACTCTGGGTCAATGGCCAGAATCTTGTCAGCATACTCCTTGGCGAGAGGCTTGTTCTTGCCATAGAGGAATGCGTTGGTCATCAAATAGTGATAAGAGTACTTCAGCATGGTGTTCTCGCTCTTGTCGCGATCTGCCTTGTTTGCGAGCAGGTCAACAACCTTCTGGAAGTCAGCCTTTGCAAGACCCTTCTCACCGTTCTTATCGAGCTTATTGCTCATTGTAGCGCACTGGTAAGCAGCATATACATTCTGGATTGGGAATTTCTCGCCCATCTCGCGATAGGTAGCGATAGCCTTACCGATCATCTCTGCCTTCTTTGTCTCGTCGGCATCAGCATACTTTGAGTAGATCTTTGCAAGACCCTCAGTATCGTCTGAGTTCAGCTCAGGCTTGCATGCCAGATAGTCCTGATAGTACTTGATGGCATTGTCGAAGCTCTGATCCTTCAGGTGAGAGTCAGAGAGTGTCTTGAGGATGGCGTGACGCTTGATCATTGAAGAGTCGTTAACCAGCTCCAAAGCCTTGTCGAACTGTGCGTAGGCATTCTCCTTCTCTCCCAGGTCCTGATGGATGAGGGCTGCATAGAAGTGGTCGTACTCTGATGGCTTCATACTGTCGGTCTCGTTGAAGTACTTGTGGATATAAGCCTTAGCAGCGTCGAGGTTCTTCAGCTCGTAGTTAGAGAACATGGCCAGACGTGTGAACGTCGGGTTGCGTGGGAAGAGCTTCAGACCAGCCTCTGATGCCTTCAGGGCGTCAGCGAAGTGACCAGTGAAGTAGCTGCAACGTGCATATTCGTTAAGACCGCCCCTGTCGAGCTTGTTGACATCGGCCTTGCTGTATGACTCGAATGCCTTCTTCTCGTCTCCGGCGAGCATGTAGATATGAGCTGTGATGGCGTCGATATCCTCGTTAGGGCACTGAACCTTCATCTCCTGAAGCTTTGCAGCTGCCTGAGAAGGACTGATCTTACGATATACCATAGCCCACTTCTTATAACCCTCAGGATTCTTTGGGTCGAAGTGGATAGCCTGGTTGTAATAGTTTGCAGCCTTACCACCATCGGTGCCGTATGCAGACTCGATATCACCGAGAAGCATCCATGCCGGTGCGCAAGAGAACTTTGGCTTTACAGCCTGCTGAGCCATGTTTGCGCATGCGCTGGCTGATGCTGTGTCTTTTGCCTCATAGAGAGCACGTCCAAGTTTTATGAGACCCTCAGCGTTCTTCTTATTCTTCTTCTGGGCTACTTTGATTAACTCTGCCTTGTTCGCGGCATTACTCTTTACGGCCTGGAGAGCTGCATTGAGCTCTTCTTCCTGTGCCATTGCGGTGCTGCTGAAACCTGCCAGCAATACACCCATTACTAAATATTTGATTGCTTTCATAATTCTCAATGTTTTTAAGTTATACTTCGCGTTAATTGTTCTCTCGATGATATGACGTTTAGATAATCATTTCGTTAATTCCCATTATTGTTTATTAACAATCACGTCGCGCACGTTCATATTTGCTGTCCTGGGGAGCAGGCCTGAACGAAGGATAATCTTCTGACCCTTGGGCAACTGGATAAAATGCGTGAATCCGCTGGGCACTCCGTTACGCGTGTCGTTAAGCAGAGCGTAGATGGTGCGGCGCAGGGGGTAGTTACCATTATATAAATAGAACTGATAGGGTTGCCACGAGTTGTATCTCTTTGCAGAGTCCATCTTCGAGACGCCCATCACGGTAATATTCTTCTTGAATGTGACATTGGTGGTGTCGCGCTTGTCGTTGAGCCAGTTGCTTCCGATGATGCCTAGGGCATTGCTATGCTTCTCCACATAGTCGATAACGGCAGCGCTGGTATTCACGGCTCCAATGTTCTTTGCGCTGAACTGCTTACCTCCGAGGATGGAGTCAACACACCAGCGCACGGTGCTCGAAAGAGGATTGTCGAACACTACGTCGATTACGCCAAGTTTGTTCTGAGGATAGATTTCCTTCCACTCTGACACCTCACCCTTGAGGATTCGTGCGAAGTCCTTGACAGTGATACAGGTATCGGGGTTGGTATTGTTGACGATGATTGCCAGACCGTCGTACGCGATAGGTATCGCTCTTGGCAGGTACTTACGGTCGATCAGATTCTGACGCTCCTTCACGGTGAAGTCACGCGTGGTGAAGGCAAGCCATGTCTCGAGCTTCATCAGCTTGCGTACTGCATCCTGTTCGTTGATGTAGACAGGGGTGATACTGTCGAGGGTCTGATTCTGGAAATAATACAATTCTTCGTCGAGGATAGGGTAGAAACTCTCGTCGGCAGTGAATATAGCGGCTGCCTTCTGATAGGCTTCCTCCTGTTCAGGATTAGGCTTGTTCCCACAAGCGAGGAACAAGCCTAATATAAGTGTTAATCCAAAGAATTTTAAATTTCTATTGAATGCGTTCATTTCAGATAACAGTGATTACTGGAGACGGAACTGTACAGGAACGGTGTACTTTACACGTACTGCAGATCCGTTCTGCTTACCTGGCTGCCACTTAGGCATTGACTTAACCACGCGGGCAGCCTCCTTGTCGAGTGATGGGTCAACTGACTTGACAACCCTCACGTCGGTGATAGAACCATCGCGCTCAACAACGAATGTTACGATAACGCGGCCCTGTACACCATTCTCCTCGGCTACTACCGGATACTTAATGTTCTTAGCCAGATATTCGAGCAGTGCTGCCTGTCCACCAGGGAACTGAGGCATCTCCTCTACGACGTCGAAGACCTTGGTCTCCTCCACCTTTGGGGGCTCGGGTTCTGCAATCACTTCCTTAGCCTTAAGCACCTCACCACCTGTCTCGTCGTTACCCTCTACGTTGAAGGCACCGATAGCGGTGTTGGTCTCCTGAAGCTCGTCCTGTGACTTAATCTCCTGTTCTTCCTTTACTTCATCGTCCTTCTTGATTTCAGGAACGGTGAATGCAACGGAGCTCTTTACGCGCTCGATTTCGATTTTCTCAACCTCGGGCTCTTCCTTCTTCTCTGCCTTTGCTTCCTTCTTCTCTGCGAGGCTCTGCAGCTCTACATCGGTCTCGATAGCGGCATTACGTGAAGCAATGTAGTTGTCGATAGATACCTTTGCAATAACGATAGCTGCGATAGCGGCAAAGATGAGGAACATGGTGATAAGGGCCTTCAGGTTACGTTTACCTGTGTCCTTGCGCAATTGATAAGCTCCGTAAGACTGGTTCTTGCCCTCAAACACGAGGTCAACCCAGCCATTGTCTATAAGATCTATTTTTCCCATAGTTCTTTTCTACTTTTTAGGGGTTAATCATTTAACGCCTGCCTTCTCAATGAGTGCCTTGTCCTCGTCACTCATCTTGTCGACATTGTCAATGACATACTTATCAATATTGCTGATCAGCATCTCGTCGAGAGCTGCGACCATGTTCTCGTATGTAGCAGTGTTAAGAGGACGGATGATGACGGTCATCGTAGGCACCTTCTCGCCGTTGGGGAGTTCACCCTTCTTCAGCTTCTTGAGAGCCTCCTGATACTGATCGTCGGTCATCTTTGAGTTATACTCATTCTTCTTTGCGTCGAGTTCCTTCTTTGCCAGCTTGATCTTGGCAATTGGGTTCACACCTTCCTCTGTGGTGTGCTCGTTGAGCACCTTCTCGATACCGTCCTTACCATAGGTGGTAGGCTTTACGCATGAGGGATCGTCATAGTTGGGCAGACCAGCTATATACCATACCTTATCGTTGGCACCCAGATAGAGGGTGATAGTGTGAGAGGCCTTCGTTACCTGCTTGTCCTCTTCAGCCATGTTCTTCGTGTCATCGTTCGACGGCATGGTAAGCTGCATTGCCTGCGGCTTTGCCAGTGTAGTACAAAGCATGAAGAACGTAATCAGAAGCATCATCATGTCTACCATTGGCGTGAAGTTCACGCGGGTATCCATCTTCTTTTGCTTGGATAGATTCTTTTTTGCCATACTACTAGTCGTTTAAACGTTTAACATCGAGGTTCGTAATCAACTGGAAACGGTTCTCACTCATATCCTGGAGTTCTGACATCAGCTTCTTGATGGTTGCATAAGAAGTCTTTGAGTCGCACTTGATGGCGAGCTTCATGTCAGGATTTGCATCGCGGGCTGCTGTTACCCACTCCTGGAATTCGCTCTTGCCTCCGTTGATACTATCGAGCGGAAGACCGAGCTTCTGAACTGCTTCTGCCATTTTCTCTGGTTCGAGACTGAGGTAATTAGCCAGCTGAGACATTGATGCACCAACCATCGCATCCTCAAGGAAGTGCTTCTGCTGGGTGGCATTGAGCTGAACACCGAATTTGTCGGTCATCGTCTCCATCATTGCCTTCATGTGGTTCTTGTTTTCCGTACCGCAGAATACGCGTCCCTCTGGGGTTACCAGGACGGTAAGCAGATCCTGCTCAGGAATCTTTACCTCAGACACAGAGTTAGGCGCGGTGACTGATACTGGTTCTGGTGTCAGGAATGTTGAAGTCAACATGAAGAAACACAGAAGCAGCGTCATCACGTCTGACATTGGCGTCATGTCAATCCAGATGTCTTTTTTCTGTATCTTAATTTTAGCCATTCTCTAAATGCTTTTAGTGCGTTAAAAAAATGGTTAAAGATTAAGCCTCATTGTGGTTTGAATCGTATGTAGCTGAGATAGTGAAACCGATCTCGTCGAGGGCATAAGTCAGCTTGTCGATCTTGTTTGAGAAGAAGTTGTAAACAACTGTAGCAACCCATGATGTCAAGATACCAGATGCTGTGTTAACGAGGGCCTCAGAAATACCTGCAGACAGAGCCATAGAGTCAGCACCACCACCAGCAGACAGAGCCTGGAATGATCCGATCATACCGAGCACAGTACCGAACAGAGCGGTAAGAGTACCGAGAGATACGATGGTAGCAACCATTGGCATGTTCATCTGGAGAGTAGGCATCTCAAGCTGTGTAGCCTCCTCGTGAGCCTGCTGGATCTTTGCAATCTTAGCTGCCTTCTTCAGTGTGTCGTCGGTCTCAACGGTCTGATACATGTTGATAGAAGCCATAACTACGTTACCTACTGTGCCCTGCATCTTGTTGCAGAGATCCTTTGCCTTAGCAAAGTCCTGAGCCTTGATGGCGCTCTTAACCTCAGCTGTGAACTTAGCAAGATTCATCTTACCAGAAGCAGTCTTGATAGCGAAGAAACGCTCGATACCGAGACAGATAACGGTGAAGAGAAGTGTAAGGATAAGACCTACAACGAATCCTCCCTTATACACTGTACCGAGAAGGTTTGCTGGGTGTCCAGAACGGTCGCCACCAACGAAGTTGTCGGGGTTACCCATTACGAAATACCATACACCATAACCTGCGAGAGCGCAAATCACGAGGATAATCCATGCAGCTTTAACACCTTGGAAGCCCGATTTCTTAGCTGGGGCTGCAGCCTTTGTTGTTGTTGCCATAATTAGAAAATTTAATTTTTTTTAGTTATTTAAAAATTTGAATTTGTAAAAAGTCTGTTTTTATCGCTATGACCTCGCAAAGATACAACTTTTCGTTGACCTACCGCAAGAAATAACACATTTTAACCAAAAAAAACGTGTTTAATGTAGTTTTGAGGTCACTTCTTTAATCCGTTTCATTGCTTCGACGATGTTTTCATCACTTGTGGCATAACTCATACGGAAGCACTCGGGGTCACCAAAAGCATCGCCTCCAACAGTTGCCACGTGGCCCTTCTCCAGCAGATACATTGCGAAATCTGTAGAGTTGTTGATTGTCGTTTCACCATCTGTCTTCCCGTAAAAACTTGAACATTTCGGGAAGAGATAGAATGCTCCCTCGGGCACGTTCACCTCCAGGCCTGGAATATCCTTTGCAAGCTTCACGATAAGGTCACGGCGACGCTCAAAGGCCTGTCGCATCTCCTCTACGCACTCCTGAGACGCTGTATAGGCTAACTCCGCTGCCTTCTGACTAACGGAGCAAGGACCACTTGTGTACTGTCCCTGAAGTTTGTTGCAGCCCTTGACAATCCACTCCGGTGCTGCGATATATCCGATACGCCATCCCGTCATTGCGTAGGCCTTCGACACACCGTTGACGATGATGGCACGCTCCTTCATGCCCTCAAACTGGGCGATCGACTCATGTTTTCCAATATAGTTGATATGCTCGTAGATCTCATCGGCGAGTACAAAGAGGTCTTCATGCTTCAGAATCACCTCAGCCAGAGCCTTCAGTTCGTCGTGGCTATATACACTTCCCGTAGGATTGCTGGGAGAGCAGAGTATAATCATTCGAGTCTTGGGTGTGATGGCAGCCTCAAGCTGCTCTGGGGTCATCTTGAAGTTCTGATCGAAGCCAGCCTCTACGATCACAGGCTCACCTCCTGCGAGTTTCACCATCTGTGGATAGCTCACCCAGTAAGGAGCAGGGATGATCACCTCTTCGCCGTCATTGACGAGGGCCATGATGGTGTTACACACGCTTTGCTTGGCTCCGTTGGATACAAGGATCTCAGCCGGGGTGTAGTGCAGATGGTTTTCTCTCTCGAGCTTTCTGGTGATGGCCTGACGCAAGCTGGGATAGCCAGGAACAGGAGAATATCTCGAATAATTCTCGTCTACAGCCAACTTAGCCGCCTGCTTTATATGATCAGGGGTGTTGAAGTCTGGTTCTCCCACACTCATGTTGATAACATCGATACCCTGCGCTTTCATCTCAGCGCTTTTCTGTGACATTGCCAGCGTGGCAGAAGGTGCCAGACGCTGCAGACGGTTAGATAATTGTGCCATATAATAGAATAATTTGCTGCAAAAATAATCAAAATATTTATAATCACGAAAAATTGGCGACATTTTTTCGTGTTTTTGCCCGAAAATCTGACATCATGCCACTATTTCAGGTGGAGCAGGTGACCCATACGGTTCTGCTTGGTCTTGAGATAGCGGAGGTTATACTCGTTAGGAGTAACCTCGATGGGCACATTCTCAATAATCTCCAGACCGTAGGCCTCGAGCCCCACTCTTTTGACGGGGTTGTTGGTCAACAATCGCATCTTGTGGACTCCAAGATGGCGCAGCATCTGTGCTCCACAGCCATAGTCTCGTTCGTCGGGCTTGAATCCAAGATGTACATTGGCGTCGACAGTATCAAGACCTTCTTCCTGGAGCTTATAGGCTGCGATTTTATTCATAAGACCTATACCACGCCCCTCCTGTTGCATGTATATCAGCACGCCCTTGCCTTCTTTCTCGATGGTCTGCATAGCCTTGTGGAGCTGTTCTCCGCAGTCACAACGCTTGGAACCGAGGATGTCGCCCGTCATGCAGGAGGAGTGTACTCTCACAAGCACTGGCTCTTCTTCCTTCCACTCGCCCTTGATGAGTGCCAGGTGCTCCAGGCCATTGCTCTTCTGACGGAAGGGGATTAGTTTGAAGTGTCCGTATTCTGTGGGCATGTCTACCTCTTCACCAACTTCGATGAGTGACTCTTTCTTCAGGCGATAGGCTATCATGTCCTTTATGGAGATAATCTTCATGTCCCACTCCTTGGCCAGCCCCATGAGCTGGGGCATACGGGCCATGGTGCCGTCTTCATTCATTATCTCCATAAGTGCTCCTGCAGGATAGAGGCCGGCCATGTTACAGAGGTCGATGGCGGCTTCGGTATGTCCGCTGCGACGCAACACACCGTTGTCCTGAGCATAGAGGGGATTCACATGTCCTGGACGTCCGAAGGTCTGTGGAGTAGAAGTGGGGTCAGCGAGTGCCTTGATGGTCTCTGCCCTGTCGTGGGCTGAAACTCCAGTGGTACAGCCTTCGAGCTTGTCTACGGTAACGGTGAATGGGGTTCCCAAGACTGAGGTATTGTCCTGTACCTGATGTGGCAGGTCCAACTCCTTACACCTGTCGATGGTTATAGGGGCACAGAGCACACCACGTGCGTGTTTCAACATGAAGTTGACCTTCTCGGCAGTGATCTTCTCCGCTGCTATTATCAGGTCACCCTCGTTCTCACGGTCTTCATCATCTACAACGATGACAAACTTTCCTTCTCTGAAGTCCTCTACGGCTTCTTCAATTGTATTTAGTTTGAATTCTTCCATTTTCTCTTTACACCTTATTATATTATATAGTGTGCTCCTCTTGTTGCTTGGCAAACTCAAGGGCCTTTGGTATGATCCTGTCGCTGGTATGTCTTATCGTGCGGAGATCCTTATACAGTCTCAGTCGGAATCTTATCATCCGGAAATAGAAGAATATGCCTACGGGGATGATAAGTCCGGTGATGATGTTTAGCCACTTCCTCCTGAACGGACGGGTGTGGGCATCAGGGTCAATCACAGGATAGTTGTTAAGCTCTCCAAGCAGCTGTTTGTCAGGACAGTTACCAAGATCCTCGATAACGAGTTCCAGCTCATTGTTTATCTCTGCTATTCGCTGATCGTCGCCCTCACGGAAGAATACCTTTATAGGACTTGGCCAGTGTAACAGCTTGTGAACGCTGGTATATTGATAGATGTCCTGGTTGATGGTCTCAAGCTTTGCGGCATCATCTCTATACTTAGGATCTTCGATGATAACCTCCTTGCGCCATATATGCCGCTTGGTACGCAAACCAAGAGCCTTCATCAGGATATTCTTATAAAGGTCGATGTTGAACACCACAGAGTCGTTATTGGCCTTATATGTGAAAAAGGCAGACAACGGTGTAAGCACAGCTGTGGATATCAGCATACCGAACCATACTGTCCACTGGTCGTCGCGTCCCATCTTCTCTCCAGTGCTGTCGAGGATATAATACACGATGAACACCAGTACTGACACGATTACCGGCACTCCCAATCCTCCTTTTCGGATGATGGCACCCAATGGGGCTCCGATGAAGAAGAATATGAGACAGGTAAGTGATAGTGTGAACTTCTTGATAGCCTGTATCTCATGGGTTCTCGTTCGTCTGTGCAGGGCTTGTGCATAATCACTCTTAAACTCCAGGTCAGTAGCCGACATCTGCATGGCGTTAAGTCCATTCTTCAAGGCCATCTGTTTCTCGTTGTTGCTCAGGCGGCCATAGATAGAGTCAAATGACATCCTGGCAGTGGCTGCTTCCTTGAGTGATTTCAGGGAGTCTTGCTTTGAGAGCGACGGTCGGCGATAGTTATATCTCATCGCCTCGTTGAAGAAGGCATGACCCACACTGTCGTTAAACTCCTTGATAGAGTCGAGGTCGTGAAGGATCTTCTCCAGTCCCTTGGCTCGGGCATCTCCTGCAATATCATTGACATCGGCAAGGTTCAGCTCTCCGTCGAAGTCGAGAAGTATATTCTTTGTAGAGAATGTCTCACGACGATAAGGCACTGAGGCACTGTTGGCAAGGTCCTGTGAACGCATGTTCTCAAACCACTCGCCGCTGTAAAGAGTGAGTATCAGGTGCTTTTTCTCTGCCGTTGGCCGCATCATTCCTGAATCGGCAAGGATGATGGCTGCATCCTCATAGCTGCCCGTCATACGGTAGATCATGATACCATAGAGCATGCCGGTATCAAGATTCTTCTTCTGTACATATATATTAGAATTGGGGATGCCATTATAGAATTTCCCCTCAGGAATCTCGAGCTCAGGGCTCTTCTGCCTCATTCCTAACAGGAGTCGGTAGAAATCCTGATTTGCCTGAGGACCTACCACATTCTGGAAATAGAACGAAACGAATGCTGTGAGGATGGCTATCACAACAAGTGGTCTGAAAGCCTGCATCAGTGAGATGCCTGCTGCCTTGATGGCTGTGAGCTCACTGCTCTCACCAAGGTTTCCGAAGGCGATGAGTGAAGAAAGCAGTATTGCCAGAGGAAAAGCCTGGGGCATAAGCATCAGCCCCATATACCAGAAGAACCGTGCCATCACGTCGACGGTCAGTCCTTTTCCGATGAAGTCTTCAACATATCGCCACAGGAACTGCATCATCAGCACAAACTGGCAGATGAAGAACGTTCCCACGAAAAGCAGTGCAAACTGCTTGACGATGAATATGTCGAGTTTTTTTATTCTGAACATAATCAGCGTGCAAAGTTACTGCAAAAAACTCAGATTACATTCATTTTTAATAGATTTTATATTTTTACCATCTATTTACAGCCCGCTTGCACGATGAAGCCTATCGAGATTGCTCTCCCATAGGATTTTCAGGCCATCAGTATCTTCATCGTCTGCAAAGTCGGTTATCAACAGGTTCAGGTGGTGCGTAAGATCACTTTTCTCTATCCTCATTTCCCAATAATCCGCTTCATCTTCGTCAGTGTCCCATTTCAGACGGATATGATCATATTTCACACAATCTATCATTTTGGCTCTCCTCACGTCTTGTTCTGTCCAGGGTTCTCCCCAAGTGAAGGTGAAAACACCTTCTTTTTCTTCTACATGGTCGGCAAACCATCTCTCCAGTCCGTGGGCACTGCTGATTTGTTCCCAGATGATGTTGGGCGACTTCGTTGTCAGAGGGTACTCGATGTCAATTCTCTGTTTCGTCATACGCTTAAAGTAGTATATTGGGGATTAAGTGATAACTAATTATGGCACAAAATTACAAAAAATAACCGAAATACAAAATATTTTTCCGAAAAAATTTTGGTAGTTTCAGAAAAAGTAGTACCTTTGCACCCGCTTAACAAATGATGGCGGGATAGCTCAGCTGGTTAGAGCGCATGATTCATAATCATGAGGTCGCCGGTTCAATCCCGGCTCCCGCTACACTGAAAATCAACGAGTTACAGAGATGTAGCTCGTTTTTCTTTTGCCTATGGTGAAATTCAGGTGAAATTCGCGACGAAAAATTCTGCGTTATCCTCTTTCCATTCTGAAAAAATCTTTTCGTCCATAAATTACTTCGTCTTTTGTTCTAACTCTTTTTGAATAAATCGTCTGCCGTTATCTGTTTGTTGACTTTCCTCGCGTACATATTATTATATAATCCGAAGGGCGTAACGTAAACTATTGAAAAGGATTTCTTCGTGTTCGTTACTTTTCTAAATGTCCGCAGACGCTCTTCTACATGGTTGGCATATGCTTTTGTTATCTCATATTCGCCGCCAGAGTACTTCATTTCGCATACGCTGATAGTTTTGTCTTTCCTATCTATCAGCAAATCGATTTGTCCACCTCTTCTCAGATCCTCATCTGCATTAGCATCATTTTTGACTGCGTCTGATGGGCGGTATGTCCAAGAACAAGGCGAATAATAGGCTCCGCTAATACCTAAAGCACTTATAATCTGGCGCAAAGTTACAAAAAATAAGCGATTGCGCCAAATAATAACTCTATAAACTGGCGCAATCTCATAAAAAAGTCGAGATTGCGCCAACTTATAAGGTTAATTTTGCCTTATGACTTCAATTTGGAGGCAGCTTTTATGATTCCAAGAATTGGTAAATTGCCGTAACAGTTCCCAAATAGTCTATTCTGTTTTCGACTTGTAATACTGGCTTGGGGATACACCATAGAACTTCTTGAAGAGGGCCGAGAAGGAGGTGGGGCTGGAAAATCCACAGGTATAGGTTACCTCCGAGACGTTCATCTTGCCACTGGCAAGCAGTTCAGCGGCCTTCTTCAAGCGCACCTTGCGGATGAAGTCGTGCGGCGTCTGGCCCGTTAGGTCTTTCATCTTGCGGTTCAGATGGACACGGCTGAGACCTACCTCGCTGGCTATCAAGTCCATTGTCAGGCTGTCATCATCTAAATGGTCGTTGATGGTCTTCATGATGTTGGCCAGGAGTTTCTCGTCGGGCGACTTGACGGACTTGGGCGAGGTCTTCCCCTCCAGCTGGTCGGTGTGCTCGTATTTTAGGCGCAGAGTACGTGTCCGTTGTATCAAGTTGATGATGGTCTGGCGGAGAATGTCCATGTTGAACGGCTTGACGATGTAGGCATCGGCACCCGTGGTGAGTCCTCGCAGGCGGTCCTCGTCCATATTCATGGCCGTCAGCATCACGACGGGTACGTGGCTGGTGGCAAGGTTCGAGCGCAGGCTCATGCAGAGTGTGTTGCCGTCCATGTCGGGCATCATCACGTCGCTGAGCACCAAGTCGGGCACACTGCGCATGATTTCCGCGAAGGCCTGCCGTCCGTCGGTGAAGGCTTTGATGTCATAGTCGTTGCTGAGTTCCTGCACCAGATAGTCGCGTATCTCCTCGTCATCCTCGGCAATCACCAGGAGGGGGCGCTGACGGGTGGGCGACTCGATGGGTTCTTCTGCCGTCTCGTCGCTGTCCTCCACTTCTGCCAATGTCAGTTGCTCGGCCGTTTCCACATCGGGTTCGGTCGCCATCTCGTCGGCTTTCAGGTGTTCTGAGCCTAAGGGCAGGGAGATGACAAACTCGCAGCCTTGCTCCAGATTATGGGCAGAGATGGTGCCATAGTGCAACTCTACCAACGAGCGGGCGAGGTCGAGGCCGATGCCCGTGCCGGTCTGCTGGGAGCTCAGTTTGCTGTCCGACTGATAGAAGCGTTCGAAAATCTGCTCCAGCTTGTCCTCGGGAATCTTCTCACCGTTGTCGCTGATGGCAATGGTGGCGTTCTGCTGGTCGTGGCTGACGCGGATGGCAATCTCGCCACCCGTCGGTGTGAACTTGAAGGCGTTCGACAGCACGTTCACGATGACCTTGTCGAAGTAGCGGCGGTCTATCCAGATGGGCAGCGTCTCGGCATCGTGTTCATAGAGGAAGCGTATCTGGCGCCCTCTGGCCTGATGTTCGAACAGTGTGTAGAGTTCCTGAATAAATCCTATAAGGTCGGTTTCCCGCATGCGCATCTGCATCTGTCCCTTGTCAATCTTGCGCAGGTCCATCATCTGGTTGATGAGTCCCAGGATGCGCTCGGCATTGCGGCGCATGATTTCATAGATACCCCGCTTCTGCAGGTCTTTTTCGCGCTTGATGAGCGACAGCAGCGGGGTGACGATGAGTGTCATGGGTGTGCGGATGTCGTGGCTGAAGTTCATAAAGAAACGCAACTTCGCCTCGCTCAGTTCCTCGGCATGGATATGCTCCTGCAACTGCATCTGCTGGCGCACCCTGTCCCTGCGGTAGGCGATGTAGCGCCATACGACGAGAGCCAGCAAGGCGGCATAGAGCAGATAGGCCCACCACGAGC
>FLNV01000197.1_pt1 | contig 58037 bp, 49 predicted proteins | sample 1140351 | NCBI WGS metagenome assembly FLNV01 (sample SAMEA3878207, study PRJEB12797) | bioreactor metagenome | biome: Moose rumen | place: Sweden | collected 2011-10
GGCCACCGGCCTTCCGACGAAGAGCGAGCAGACCGACCTGCTTCAGGTGCTCTTCGGCCGAAACGGTGAGTCGCCCATGCCGGTGCTCGCCGCCACCAGTCCGACCGACTGCTTCGACGCCGCCTACAGCGCCGCGAAGATTGCCCTCGAGCATATGACCCCTGTCGTGCTGCTCACCGACGCCTATGTGGCCAACGGATCCGGCGCCTTCAAACTGCCCGACCTCAACGCCTACCCGTCCATCCAGCCGCCTTACGTGCCGGAGGAGCTCCGCGGCACCTGGACCCCTTACCAGCGCGACGAGCAGACCGGCGTACGCTACTGGGCCGTTCCCGGACGCGAGGGCTTCGAGCATATCCTCGGCGGTCTGGAGAAAGACAACAAGACGGGTGCCATCAGCACCAACCCGGAGAACCACGACCTGATGACGAGGCTTCGTAAGGCGAAGATCGACAAGATCCCCGTTCCCGACCTTGAGGTAGAAGGCGACAAGGACGACGCCGACCTGCTGATCGTTGGATTCGGCGGCACCTACGGCCATCTGCATGCCGCCATGGACGAGATGCGGGCGGAAGGAAAGAAAGTGGCGCTCGCCCAATTCAAGTATATCAACCCGCTGCCGAAGAACGCCGCCGACGTGCTGAAGAAATACCCGAAGGTGGTAGTGGCAGAGCAGAATATGGGCCAGCTCGCCGCCTTCCTCCGAATGAAAGTGGACAACTTCGTGCCGCTTCAGTTCAACGAGGTGAAAGGACAGCCGTTCGAGGTGGAAGCCCTCAAGAGTTATTTCAATTCCATTATTAAATAAAAATTCTGAGTACTCAGAATACTCAGAGTACTCAGAGAACTCAGAGTACTCAGAGAACTCGAAAATAAAAAAAGAAAAACATCAACAATGGAAACAACAACATATACCCAGTCTGATTTCAAGAAAGGCCAGCCCAGGTGGTGTCCGGGATGCGGTGACCACTTCTTCCTCGCTTCCCTTCACAAGGCGATGGCCGAGATAGGTAAGGCTCCTTGCGAGAACGCTGTCATCTCCGGTATCGGATGCTCCAGCCGACTGCCACACTATATGGCCACATACGGCATGAACACCATCCACGGACGTGCAGCCGCTATTGCCACGGGATGCAAGGTTGCCAACCCTTCGCTCACCGTATGGCAGGTGAGCGGTGACGGCGACGGCCTCGCGATCGGTGGTAACCACTTCATCCATGCCAACCGCCGCAACATCAACCTGAACATGATATTGCTGAACAACCGTATATACGGACTGACGAAAGGTCAGTACTCGCCGACATCTCCCCGCGGGTTCGTGTCCAAGTCGAGCCCCTACGGCACCGTTGAGGACCCGTTCCGTCCGGCAGAGCTGTGCTTCGGCGCAAGGGGCCATTTCTTTGCCCGCGCCGTGGCCACAGATGCGAAGGGTACCGTTGAAATCCTGAAGGCAGCTGACGCTCACAAAGGAGCTTCCGTGTGCGAGATATTGCAGAACTGTGTCATCTTCAACAACGGAACGCACGACAACGTGTACTCGCCTGCCGAGCGCAAGAAGAACGCCATCTACTTAGAGCACGGAAAGCCGATGGTCTTCGGTGAGAACAACGAATACGGCCTGGTTCAGGAAGGCTTCGGAGTGAAGGTGGTGAAAATCGGTGAGGACGGCTATACGATGGCCGACGTGCTCATCCACGACGCCCACTGCGAGGACAACACGCTCCACGCCAAGCTTGCGATGATGGAATGGCCAGTGGCGCTGGGTGTCATCCGTGATGTTGAGGCCCCCACCTACGACGACTCCGTCACCGCCCAGATAGAGGAGGTGTCGGCCAAGAAGAAATACCACAACTTCGCAGAGCTGCTCGAAACCAACGATATATGGGAAGTGAAATGAATTAGAGACGCCCCGCGGGGCGTCTCTAATTTTTATACACACATACTCTTTGTTATTTCAAAAATAAATTGTAATTTTGCAAAAGAATCAAATATATAATTACGATGAATACAACAGAGTTTAATGTAGAATTGTTCAGTACGTTGAGCAAAATAGCCGGCAATGAGGATTTAATGTCCAGATTACTGAAATATGCCAAAAAACTTGCCACTAAGAAAGAAGACCCAACCTTGATGACCAAGGAAGAGTTTTTTGCAAAGATTGAGCGTGGTGAGAGAGATTTCAGGGAGGGAAGATGTCATGAAATTCTTCCTGGAGAAGATTTAACAACTTACCTAAAGAGGAGGGGGTATGATTTATAATGTAATTTCTACACCTGAGGCTGATGAAAACTTTGTGAAATTGGCAAAAAATGAACCAAAAGCCTATCAGAAAGTTCTTCGTTTTATTGAAGAATTGCGTGAACATCCTAAAAGCGGATCAGGTCACCCTGAACCGTTGAAGGGTGCTCCTGAGGGTAGGTGGAGTCGTAGGATAAATAAAAAACACCGTCTTGTTTACAGAATCTTTGAGACGGAAGTTTTAGTGCTCGTGATTTCAGCCTACGGTCATTATGATGATAAATAAATAATTATGGCATTACATTACACAAAGAAAAAAGACGAACAGACGGAGAACACTGCTGACCCGTGGAACATCTATGGCGTGAACTTCGGAAAGGAGAACAAGTCGGACTCTGAGAAAGTGGCATGGGAACTGACCACCATCAGGGAGACACCTGCCGAGCCATTAAAAGAAAACCAAGCCGAAGACGATACGGAAGATGAAAATAGCCAAAATTGAATAATTATCAAATAAATTGTCGATTGAATACAGATGAACTTTTCATGCGCCGTTGCCTCCAACTGGCCCGTAACGGCTTCCAAAATGCATGTCCCAATCCGATGGTAGGTGCTGTCGTTGTACATAACGGCCGAATCCTCGGTGAAGGTTACCACGTGCGTTGCGGTGAAGGTCATGCTGAAGTCAACGCGCTGGCGTCGGTCCTTCCCGAAGACGAGCCGTTGCTGAAGGAGAGCACCATCTACGTGAGTCTGGAACCCTGTGCCCACTATGGAAAAACACCCCCGTGTGCACGTTTGATTGTGGAGAAAGGCCTGAAACGATGCGTCGTGGGCTGTGTGGACCCCTTCAGCAAGGTTCAGGGTAGGGGGATAGGCATCCTTCGCGATGCAGGCATAGAAGTCACAGTAGGCGTTCTGGAGGATGAATGCAAGGCGCTCAACAAGCCTTTCATGACCTACCACAGCCTTCACCGTCCGTATATCACGCTGAAATGGGCCCAGACGGCTGACGGATTCATCGGCCGGACAGGTCAGACTCCTGACACCCCGCTGATTATCTCCAATCCGTTGACCAGCATCCTCTGCCACAAACGTAGGGCGGAGCATCAGGCCATCCTCGTAGGCCGCAACACCGTGTTGAGCGACCGTCCGTCGCTCAACGTCAGGCATTGGAGCGGTCCCAATCCCCTTCGCGTCGTCCTGGGACACAGTCCCGTGGAAGGATACGACGCCCTATATGTCAGCTCGGCTGAAGAAGCAGTCGGCACGCTGTATGAGCAAGGCATCCAGTCGCTGCTGGTGGAAGGGGGCAGTCAGACCCTCCAGACGTTCATCGACCATGACCTCTGGGACGAGGCCTACGTCGAGACCGGAGACATGACCATCGGAGACGGAGTGAAAGCACCTGTCTTGAAAAATGAAATAGCTGTGTCAACCCAATGCTACGAAAAAAACACACTAACCAGTTTCAAGCATATATAGGCAGGAGAAGATAATATTCGAGGAATCGAAGAATCGAGAAAATTGAAGAATCGAAGAGTCGAAGGAATCGAGGAATTCATCTAGCTGCCGAAAACAAATGATAAAATATCCCAATAAATCGTAAATTGTAAATCGTAAATCGTAAATAATTTTCACTTTTCACTCCCCAAAAAGCCTTTAATAGCTTAAAAAACACGAAAAATTCCTATAAAATTATTTAAAAGTCACATTAATAGTTGAGAATCGGAAAAATTGTTTGTAATTTTGCAAATTGAATTATAATGCGACTTTCAAAAATGACAAAGAAAATAGCGATATACCTGCCTTTGATGGCAATCACTTTTTTAATGTTTTCGTGTATCAGTTCCGACGACGACGAAGTGACCGGAAACCCTACATGCGTTATCACCTCTTTCTCCGTTGGCGACATCAAGTCGGATTACACAGCGAAGACCCTCAGCGGTAATGACACCACCTACTCCAGGTCAATCTCCGGAAAGAACATCTATTTCAACATTGACCAGCTGAAAGGGACCATCAGCAATGTTGACTCTCTGGCCTACTGGGTGAATATCACCCGAGTGGTTCCCACGATAGCAGCAACGGGAACCGTATATTACCGTGCGAAGGGAAGCTCGGACGACTATGTCTACCTCAGAAGCGGTACAGACTCCATCGACTTCAGCAATGGAATCGAGTTGAGGGTGGTTTCCACCGACGGCAGCTATTCCAAGTTTTATACTGTAAGTATCAACAAGAGCGAATACGAGACAGAGGCACTCAACTGGCAGACCGTCAGCAGCAACCTGACGTTTGAAGGCAATCACCGCACGCTGGCTTATAACGGCAAGCTCTACCTCTTCGCCGAGAACGGCGGCACGCCTGTCCTCATGGTAGGCACCCCCGTTGCGTCCAAGGTGGAATGGACGGCAGCGACGGCACTGTCCCGTTTTGTAGACTACCGTTCCGTCACCCTTTTCAACGGCCGCTTCTATGCCCTCGACGCAGAGTCACGGCTGTGCGTGTCGGCAGACGGTGCAGACTGGGACCAAACGGAAACAGCGACCTTCGACAGGCTGCTGACTTCCGACGCCCAGCGGCTCTATGCCTACGACGGAACATCCATCGTCTCCACCACTGACGGAGCGAATTGGACGGAAGAAAGCACCGCGGATGTGGACGCGCTTCCTCAGATGCCGGTGTCAGGCGCGGCCTATGCGCTGAAGACGAACAGCAACTTGCAGAACGTGGTGATGATGGGATCCAACACGACGTTGGCCACCACCCCTGTTTGGTTCAAGCTCTCCGCCTCCTCAGACGAGAGTGACCAGCAGTGGAGCTATATCAATATCTCCGACGACAACACATACCCTATGCCACTCTTCCAGCACGTTCAGATGGTCAGATACGACAATGTGCTGCTTGCCTTCGGCCAGGGTGGGGAAGAGACCAGCTGCGCCAACCTGTACGTGTCAGCCGACAACGGCATCACCTGGCATACCGACGCCGCCTACACCCTGACGTCAGACGTTAGAGCGTCCGAGCAGCCTCTGACCATGGCCGTATGCGAAGAGAGCATCTACCTCATCCAGAGCGGTGGAAAGATGTGGAGGGGCATCAAATAAAAAGACCTGAACCTCGATGAATCCAGCTATCCATAACCTGTCACTCGTCCACGGCGGTTTTGCCGGCAGACTGCGGAAAGCCGCCTGCTGGTTGCGGCGTATGGCATGTGTGTGCGCCGTTTTCCTGCTGTCCAGCCATGCCGGAGCACAGGAGCTGGAGTACGCCATGGAGGTAGGCCTGATGGCCGGAGGCAGTTTCTATCTTGGAGACGCCAACTACTCCGGATTCTACAAGAACCTATGCCCTTCAGGAGGCGCGTTCGCCAGATGGAACATCAGTCCTCGGATGGCTGTGAAGTTCAACGCCCTGTATGCGGGATTGAAAGGCGACATCCGCTCCACCGAGACGAAATATCCACCTATGGAGCTGGAGAAGATAGAGAAACCCAAATTCAGCAACTCCGCCGTGGACGTCAGCGCCACCTACGAGCTTCATTTCTGGGGATTCGGCACCGGTGCCGCCACCTATAAAGGCAACAAGCGGTGGTGTCCTTACGTCCAGCTCGGACTGGGCGGCACATACTGCAACAAGGCCTTCACCATGAACCTGCCCATCGGTTGCGGTGTGAAATTCAAGGTCAAGGACAGGCTCAACGTGGGAATCGACTGGGCCATGCACTTCACGCTCAGCGACGAGCTCGACGGAGTGAAAGACCCCTACAGGATAGAAAGCGGATTCCTCAAGAATAAGGACAGCTACTGCGTCACCAGCATCTACGTCTCCTACGACTTCTGCCCGAAACTCAGGAAATGTCCGAGCCTTACTTACTAAAAGAAATCACCGGAAAGCCCGGAATATCCGGAGAACCCGGAAAATCCGGAAAAATCCTTAAAAACCTCTCAAAAAGAATGCTAGACCAACTCGACATATCACGACTCCCGCGCCACGTTGCCATCATCATGGACGGCAACGGCAGATGGGCCCAGGCCAAGGGTCTGGTCCGGACGGAAGGTCACTCAGCCGGTGCAGACAACGTGCATGACATCATCACGGCCGCCGCTGAGCTCCATCTGGGTTTCCTCACCCTCTACACCTTCTCCACGGAGAACTGGAACCGTCCGAAAGACGAGGTAGATGCGCTCATGCACCTGCTGATGAAGCACCTCGACGGCGACATCTTCATGAAGAACGACGTGAGGTTCCGGATTATCGGTGACCGCAAGCGTTTGCCACTCTTTGTCCGCGAGGGCGTGGAGGCGCTGGAAGACCTGACGAAGGAGAACCAGGGCACCTGCCTTGTTCTGGCACTCAGCTACTCCTCGAAGTGGGAGCTGACCGAGACCACCCGTCTGCTAGCCCAGAGAGCCAAAGATGGAGAGATTGAACCCGCGGACATCGACGAGCAGATGATATCAGACAACCTGCAGACGTCGTTCATGCCCGACCCTGAGCTCCTGATCCGGACCGGCGGTGAGGAGCGCATCAGCAACTACCTGCTTTGGCAGTGCGCATACAGCGAATTCTACTTCACCGAAGTGTACTGGCCCGATTTCAACCGCAACGAGTTCTATAAGGCCCTATATGCTTACCAGCACCGTCAGCGCCGGTTCGGCAAAACCGGCGAGCAGGTGAAGAATGAGGAATGAAGAATGAGGAATTGTCAGTTCCTCTAGGCCAATTGGAAAAATCCAGCATATTTGGAGCATCCACCCCTCCATCTTCACTCTCAAGACAAAACACTCAACTCAAAACCAAAAACTGCAAAAATGAATAGATTGACACGATTCGTATGGATGATAATGGTTCTGGCTTCGTTCAGCCTGTCCGTTGAGGCTCAGGTGAGCGAGGACAAGCCGACCGTCGTGTATGGACAGACAAGGAGAATGCCCATAGGAGGCATCAGCGTTGAAGGCGTTCAGAACTATGAGGACTATCTGCTCATCGGAATCTCAGGCCTTTCAGTCGGTGATGTCATCGAATTTCCTGGAGAGGACATCAGCCAGGCCATCAAGCGCTACTGGAAGCACGGTCTCTTCTCCACGGTGAAGATAGAGGCAGACAAAATCCAGAACGACAGCATCTACCTGAAGATCGTTCTCTCCATGCGTCCACGTGTCAGCCAGGTGAATATCAACGGCGTGAAGAAAAGCGAGCGTGACGACCTCGAGAGCAAGATGGGTATCATCAAGGGTAACCAGATCACTCCAAACATCATCGACAGGGCTAAGATCGTGGCTAAGAAATATTTCGACGACAAAGGATTCAAGAACGCAAAAATCGACATCGTACAGCACGACGACATCAACAACGACAACCAGATGATTGTCGACGTGAATATCGACAAGCAGGAGAAGGTGAAGGTTAGGCATATTTATATCACAGGTAACGATCATATCAAGAGAAAGAAATTCATGGGCGGATTCTTTGGGGGTGGACTCCTGAAGAAGACCAACGAGAAAGGATTCAAGAGTTTCTTCAAGACAAAGAAGTTCATAGAAGAGAAATATGCTGAGGACAAGGAGCGCGTGATAGAGAAATACAATGAGCTGGGCTTCCGTGACGCGGAAATCGTGGCAGACAGTGTGGTTGACGTGGGTGACAACCTCGTCGACGTGTATATTGACATCTCCGAGGGTCAGAGATATTACTTGCGTGACGTGAAATGGGCAGGCAACACCCTGTTCTCCACTGACGCGCTGAACGAGACGCTTCAGATGAAGCCAGGCGACGTTTATAACCAGAAGCATATCAACGACCGACTGACCAAGGACGAGGATGCCGTCTCCAACTACTACTATAACAAAGGCTATGTGTTCAACCGCGTGATGCCCGTTGAGGTTGACGTTGACGGCGACTCAGTAGACCTTGAGGTACGCATCGTAGAGGGTAAGCAGGCATCGATCAACAAAATCAAGATTTACGGTAACGACCGCGTTTATGAGGAGGTGATCCGCCGTGAGCTGAAAATCAAGCCCGGCGACATGTTCAACATGGAGGCCTACAAGATGTCTTACCAGGAACTGGGTCAGATGGGTCACTTCGACCCGGAGCAGATAGACTTCACCCCTCAGGCCGACGAGACCAGCGGAACGGTTGACATGAACCTCGGACTCGTATCGAAAGCCAACGACCAGGTGGAGTTCTCTCTTGGATGGGGTATCACCGGTGTGATTGGTAAGATCGGCTTGAAATTCACCAACTTCTCCATGCGTAACCTCTTCGGAAAGAACAAGAACCGGCGTGGAATCCTTCCACAGGGCGACGCCCAGCAGCTGGAGCTCAGTGCCTCCACCAACGGCCGTTACTACCAGTCGTATAACCTCTCGTTCTACGACCCCTGGTTCGGAGGCAAAAGGCCGAACTCACTCTCTGTATCTGCTTTCTACTCCAAGCAGACCGACGTCAGCTCTTCCTACTATAACAGCTCCTACTACAACAGCTACTATTCCATGCTATACGGCGTGGGCAACTATAACAACTCCTACTACAACAACTACAGCTCCTACTACGACCCAGACAAGTACATCCAGCTTGTCGGCGTATCACTCGGATGGGGTAAGCGTCTGACATGGCCCGACAACAACTTCAGCCTCTCCGCCACCCTTTCCTATACCCGCTACATGCTGAAGGACTGGGAGTACTTCCTCATCACCGACGGTAACTGTAACAACATCAACCTCACGCTCCGTCTGGCCCGCTCGTCCATCACTAACAACATCTTCCCTCGCAGCGGTTCTCAGATCTCGCTGTCCGTCACCGCCACTCCTCCCTATTCCCTCTGGGACAACAAGGACTATAAGTACCTGAGCAGCCACACGAGCGCGGCAGACGCCAACCGCATGAAGAACCTTCAGGAGATGTACCGCTGGATTGAGTACCACAAGTGGAAATTGCAGACCAAGTTCTACACACCGCTCTCAAGTGCTCAGAAATGCTTCGTGCTGATGACGCGCTTCGACGCCGGCTTCCTCGGCTCTTACAACAAACACAAGAAGTCTCCGTTTGAGACCTTCTACATGGGAGGTGACGGAATGTCGGGTTATTCCTATAACTACTACTCCGAGACCATCGGACTGCGTGGTTACGACAACGGCTGTCTGACCCCTTACGGATATGAGGGATATGCCTACTCTAGACTGGGACTGGAATTGCGCTATCCTGTGCTCCTTCAGGGCAGCACCAACATCTATGCGCTCGGATTCCTCGAGGGCGGTAACGCCTGGACCGACATCAAGAAATTCAACCCGTTTGACATGAAGCGTTCAGCGGGCGTTGGTGTCCGTATCTTCCTGCCGATGGTCGGAATGATGGGTATAGACTGGGCCTACGGATTCGACAAGGTGTTCGGTTCAAAGAAATATGCCGGAAGCCAGTTCCACTTCGTTCTCGGTCAGGAATTCTAAGAAAAGATGTTCTAGATGCTCTAGATGTTCTAGATTTTCCAGAAACATTATCAAATTAAACTAAATCAAAAACAGTTAGTCATACAAATCAGATAATTCATCACAACTTAATTTATAGACTATGAAAAGATTAATTTTATCAGCTATTGTTGCTCTCGCAACATTTGCCGTGGCTTCTGCTCAGAAGTTCGCGATGGTGGATATGGACTATATCCTGAAGAACGTACCCGCTTACGAGCGTGCCAACGAGCAGCTCAACCAGGTTTCAAAGAAATGGGAAGGAGAAATCGACGCAATCCTGAAGGACGTAGAGTCAGCCTATAAGAAATACCAGTCGGAGGCAGTTTTCCTCTCTGATGCCCAGAAAACCAAGACAGAGGAGGAAATCATGAAGAAGGAAAAGCAGGCCAGCGACCTCAAGCGCAAGTATTTCGGCAGCGAGGGCGAGCTCTTCAAGAAGCGCCAGAGCCTTATGGCGCCTATCCAGGACGAGATATACACCGCGGTGAAGGACATCTGCGACCAGCATGGCTATCAGCTCGTTCTCGACCGCGCTTCAGGCGGCAGCATCATCTATGCTTCCCCCAAGATCGACATCAGCGACGAGGTGCTCCAGCGACTGGGGTATGCACACTGATTATTTCCTTTAACGGAAACCCCGGAATATCCGGAAACTCTGGAATCCCTGGAAAAAAGCTTGAAAATCAATTTATTAATATTCACTAAAAATTAACGAAAAGAAAAGATGAAAAAATTACTTGTTGCACTCATGATGGTTTTGCCTCTGAGTGTGTCAGCACAGAAATTCGGTCATTTCGACAGCGCTTCTGTAATTCAGGCCATGCCTGAGTACACCGCTGCTCAGAAGGAGATGGAAACCAAGGCAAAGTCGTATGAAGAGGAGTTGAGCCGCATGCAGGAAGAGCTGAAGACGAAGGCAGACGACTATGAGAAGAACCAGTCCACGCTTCCAGAGGATATCAAGAAGCGCAGAGAGCAGGAGCTTCAGGAGATATCCCAGCGTCTTCAGGAATACTATAACAAGAGCCAGCAGGACCTGAACCAGTTCCAGGCCTCAAAGCTTCAGGAAATCCAGCAGAAGTTGCTGAATGTTGTAAAGGAAGTTGGTCAGTCCGGCAACTATGTATATATCATGGACGCCACAAGCGGCATTCCGTATATCTCTACCACTCTCTCAACTGACGTCACCAATCAGATCAAGAGCAAGCTAGGCATCAAATAAAATCATTTCAATCATAAAGAAAAAGGATGGGCATTGTCCATTCTTTTTCTTTATTTGAGGTGTCGATAAAGTTACGGATTAGTTTAATAATTAACTCACATTGCAGGGGGTGCCATCAGTATTTAAATATATTTACAGGTTTAAACTTAAGTAGAAAAGTAAAATCTATCAAAATTATATGAAACGTATATACGAATACGATGACATACAACCAATCCTTGAACGGTTGACAGCCGATAAGGAGTCAGGTGAGATAGAGTTCAAGTCTTCAAAGGGTGGATTTCCTCACTCGTTTTGGGAGACATATTCTTCTTTTGCTAACACAAATGGCGGAACAATCATCTTTGGTGTGAAGGAAAAAGAAGGCAAATTTTATTTGGATGGAATTTCAAAAGAGCAGGCGGAGAAATATAAACGGGACTTCTTCAACAATATGCACAGCAAGCAGAATGTGAACATCCCGATAATCATTGAAGATGACGTGCAGATTGTTAGTTTTGACGGTGTGAGTTTCTTGTTCTTCTACATTCCAAGGGTGAACATTAACCTTAGGCCTGTTTTCTGCGGGCTTGACCCTTATACGGGCACTTACAGACGTGACCTTGATGGATGAACATATCGTCGAGGCTTTGAATCTTCATTTTGGTAAGAAGATGGAGCACCTTTCTCACCATCAAGTCACAACCTTGGCCCTTGCCTATAGTGAAGAGGAAATCACAAATGAGCGATTGCAACATGTATTAGATATGCATCGTGCAGATATAACCACAATGCTGAGTGATATGTGCACTCAACATCTATTGGAATCGTACGGTTATGGTAGGGGAACGAAATATCATATTTATGGAATAGATATAGCATCTACTGATGGAAAGGTTGCAACCTCAGACGGAAAGGTTGCAACCTCAGACGGAAAGGTTGCAACCTTAGACGGAAAGGTTGCAACCTTAGATGGAAAGGTTGCAACCATGAAAAAGAAATATACTAAGGATGAATTGAGAAAAATGATATTAGATATCTGTCATGAATGGAGAACAATAGAAGAGATATCTTATATTCTTGGAAGGAACCCTGTCTATTTGCGAAATAAAGTTATTCCTTTCATGTCCGACCTTCTCGAAAAGATGTATGAGAACATTCCACATCATCCCAGACAGAAATATAGAGTGAAGCAGAAAGGAACAGACTGATTTCTATTGTTAGTAGTCTCACAGTCTGATTTCTTCATCCTATATATATACCAAATTTGTATCATAATTATGTAAGGTACAGAATGCTAGTTGGATATAGTTTGATACCGGAAACGACTGATAATGTTACTTACGTATCAATATCGTAGAAAACAAGTGAATGAATATAGATGCCCTGCGGGACATCTATATAAAAAATAAAAGGGTGCTGTCCTCCCGGATGGCACCCTTCTTCTAACTAACTAAATAACACCTAATTAAAAATCTTTATCCAACAATAAAGATGTTTTTTACTAACTAACTAATTAATGAAAACACTACTTTATTTCTTTTCGTTATTTCAGGAAGGACACAGTGCTAATCACAATCATCAGTGCCGCAAATCCTGCAATACAAATATCTAACATCATAATTTATAATCTTTTTACCGTTTAATACCTATTTTATCTTTCTCTTGGTCTCAGAGGTTTATTTTAGAAATGAAACCGTGCTGACAATGACCATTAATGCAGCGAAACCTGCTATACATAAATCTAATCCATTCATAATCATTCCTTTCTTTTAAATTAAACAATCTTTTTACTTTGTCTCCAATCATTTTTTTATTGCGGTTGTGTCATGTCCGCGTCATCCAATCTTACCTTTGCTGCATCGCCAAAACGATAGCGGTGGAGACAATCACTGTGAAAGTAATCATATAGACCTCCTTTCTTTTTTTTAGCCACCCTGATGTTTACTTTTGTTATCCTCCTTTTCTTTTATGAGGGTGGACTGTTGTTACCTAAAAATCTTTTTACCTAATGAATATACCTTTTTATTTGGTTGTTTCCTGACTGTCTTTCTTTTTGACGATGCAAAGTTACGGCTACTTTTTGGTTTGACAATCCATTTTTCAAGAAAAATATCGATTTTATGGTGTTTTCTTGATGTATATCAATGATTGTGCTCGCACACACATGTTATCGAGCATATTTTTGCAATTTTTCAGTAATTTTTGATGGTTCCAAATACACAGAAAACTGTAATATTATTTTTGGGGGTGTAGTGGCAGATGGTTATGGAGTGTATTATGTGTGAAGATATAAAAAAAGACGCCCCATGGGGGACGTCTTTGCCATCAGACCTTATGTTGCGTTTCAGCGTTTCGTCGGTCATATTCCTCTTTCGTCCGCTTCCATCGGTTGTGAGTCCATAGATAATATTGAGGCTCCCTCCGTACGCTCTGCTCGAGCAACTGGAAGAAACGCCGGCTGATTTCGTTCTCCGGCATGTCCTTTGCGTTCTCCGTAATCAGCACCACGTTGGTCTCGTAATAGCCGCGTCTGACGCGTCGCATGTCGAGATAATAGACGGCGTTGTTCATTTTCCTCATGATCCGCTCTCCTCCTGTGAAGACCGGAGTGTATGGATGGTTGAGGAACGGTAGCCATAGGTGTATGTTCTCCCATTTTGGTGCCTGGTCGCTGATATATCCGAATAGGTTTCGCTGGTTTTCCTTCTTGTACTGTACGATATATCTCAGGATATGCTTCTTCTTGACAGGAGTGCCCTTATGTGCCGCCCGGATTTTGCGGAAGACACGGTCGACTGCGTCGTTGCGCAGCCGGTGGTAGATGAGTCCCACCACAGCCGTGTCCTCATATCGTTTGTAGCCCAGGTTGAAAGCTGAGTGCCACTCCCAGTTGCAGTAATGTCCGAGAATGGCCGCGCAGTCCTGTCCCTGGTCGTACCTTGCCTCCACCTGCTCAATGCCGTGGTAAATATTTCGTTTCTTCAGCTTCTCATGGCTGATGGTAAGCAGCTTGAATGTCTCGAAGATGTAGTCGCAGAACCATTGGTAGAACTCCTTTTCTATCTTCTTGATTTCTTTCTCGCTTTTCTCTGGGAAAGAAGTGGTCAGGTTTTTCCTTACGGTCTTCCTTCTATACCTTATTATATAATAAACGATAGGATACAGGCAGTTTGACAGTCCGTAAAGCGCCCAGAAGGGTAGGAGTGAAATCAAGTAAATGACTCCATATACAATATAATAATGTAGTTGTTTCATCTATGCATCGTATCAAATAGCCGTTCGTTTTCTTACAGGCAAACAAAGTCACAAATACTCTGTGGCATAATGAGTCGGCCAAGTCCGTCTTTTATGCCACAGTTGCTTACAGAGAAACTGACAGCTGAAGTATTATTTATTTCTTTTTTGATTTCTTACCTTTATTTTCAATCACCTCATAGAAAGGAGTTTTCTTGCTGCTGGTTCCCGGAGCCGCCTCCAGCTTCTTCACGAACTCGAAGTCGAGCTGCTTCTGCATGAGGTTAGCGCGTACGACGCGGATTTGTATTTTGTCGCCGAGGCAGAACTTATGGTGCGTCTTACGTCCCACCAGCGCGTAGTTACGGTCGTCGAAGTCGAAGGCCTCCTCTCCTAGGAACCTGACGGGAATGAGTCCCTCGCATCTGTTCTCGATGATTTCGGCATATACCCCGAACTCAGTCACTCCGCTGATTTTCGCCTCGAACTCCTGTCCGATTTTGTCAGCCAGGAATTCCACCTGCTTATACTTGATGCTGGCCCGTTCTGCGCTAGCCGCCAGCTGCTCCATGTCGGATGCATGGTCGCAGAGGTTCTCGTATTTCTTTTGGCTGGCGTTAGCTCCTCCGTTGGCATATCGTGTGAGGAGCCGGTGCACCATGAGGTCAGGATATCGCCGGATAGGCGACGTGAAGTGTGTGTAGTAGTCGAAGGCCAGTCCGTAGTGTCCGATATTGACGGTGCTGTAGCGTGCTTTCATCATTGCGCGGAGCGACATCGTCTCCACCAGTTCCTCCATCGGCTTTCCCTTCGCTTCCTTGAGCATGGCGTTGAGGCTCTTCGCCACCTCCTGTCGGCTTCCCTGCGTTCGGATTTGCAGTCCGAATCGTGCAATGAATTTGCCGAGGCTCTCCAGCTTGTTAGGATCCGGTACGTCGTGGATTCGGTATGGCAGTGTCTTGGCTTTCTCTCCTTTCTTCAGGTTCTTTCCCACACTCTCTGCCACCGTCCGGTTGGCCAGCAGCATGAATTCCTCCACCAGCTTGTTGGCGTCCTTGGCCCGCTTGAAGTAGACGCTGACAGGTTTCCCTTTCTCGTCGATTTCGAACCGGACCTCCTCGCGGTCGAAGTCTACGGCACCGTTCTTGAATCGTCGTGCGCGCAGTTTCTTCGCCATTCTGTTGAGCGTCACGAGTTCGTCCTTGTAAGTCTCGGTTGGGCATGCCCCTTCAGCCAGTGGCTGTTCCTGTGTCGGGATTTTGAGGTCTTCCTCCGATGCCTCCCCGATTTGTTCGAGCATGTGTTGCACCTCCTCGTATACGAAGCGTCGGTTGCTGTTTGTCACGGTGTGTGCAATCTTGTAGTCCAGCACGTCGGCGTCCTCGTTCATGGTGAAGATGACGGAGAAGGTAAGCTTGTCCTCGTTGGGTCGTAGAGAGCAGATGAAGTTGCACAGACGTTCTGGCAGCATCGGTATGGTCCGGTCGACGAGATAGACTGACGTTCCCCGCTGCTGTGCTTCCTTGTCGATGACAGAGCCCTCGAGCACGTAATGAGACACATCTGCGATATGCACGCCTACTTCCCAGAGTCCTTTCTCCAGCTTCCGTATGGACAGTGCGTCGTCGAAGTCCTTTGCGTCTCGCGGATCGATGGTGAAGGTGGTGACGTCACGCATGTCGATTCGCTGGCTCACCTCTTCCGGAGTGATGCCCGGGTCAATCTGGTTGGCGGCTCTCTCCACCTTCTCCGGGTATTTGTAGGGCAGTCCATATTCAGCGAGAATGGCGTGCATCTCCGTGTCGTTCTCTCCGCTGGCTCCCAGCACGTCGACGACCTGTCCCACGGGATTGTGTGCCCGTTCCGGCCAGTCAGTGATTTTCACGAGTGCCTTTTCCCCGTTCTTTCCCCCCTTCAGCTTGTCGAGAGGGATGAGTATGTCGTGTGGCAGCTGTCCGTTTGGAGAGACGAGGAAAGCAGCGTGCTTGCTGATTTGCAGAATGCCGATATAGGGTTTGTCGTTCCGTTTGACGATTTCCACCACCTCGCCCTGCAGTTTCTTGCTATTCTTGCGTTTGGCAAACAGGCTGACTTTCACCTTGTCGCCGGGCAGTGCATGTAGTGTGTCTTCGTCATAGACGCTCACACCCACACCGTCGGGAAGGTCCACGAAGTTCTTGCCGCCGGCAGTACGGGAGAACACGCCCTCGCAGATCTGGGAGTGTCCGTTGTAGGACACTTCTCCGTCCTCGTTGTGTGTCACCTCTCCGTCCTCAATCATCTCGTTGAGAATGTCGACGGCCAGCATCTTCAGAGGTCCTGTGGTCAGTTTGAGGGATCGGAATAGTCCCTTGATGCTGAAGTACTCGCCTGGCTGCTGACTCAGAATCTGAGTGATCAGCACGCGCAGCTCTTTCTTGTTCAAGCTTTTCTTGCTTTTCTTGCCGTTCTTTGCGGCCTTCGATGTTTTCTTTGCCTTTGCCATAGTCACTTCGTGTTTTTGTAGGTGGAAAACTCCGTTTTTTCGTTCTATCGGCAAAAATACGCATATTTTTTCAAAACTCCAAATGATTGTGATTATCTTTTTCAAAGGAGAATTTCCGAATTTGTCAAAAAAGCGTTCAATCAAAAGCAAAAAGACAGATTAATTTTTATTTCTTCAGATTTTCAGCCACAGATAAATTAGTGTAGAGCCACTTTTTATGTTTACAGAGTTGATTTTTACGGATAAAGTGTGTGAATATCAGTAAAAAGTTGTAACTTTGCACCGAATTTGCCATTTTGGCCAAAGAAATCATGCACAGAAATGCGATTTTGTGCATTGTGTATTTTGTAAAATATATAGGAAGAAGAATGTTAGAACCAACGAAAATATTGATAACGGGTGCCAGCGGGTTTATTGGCAGTTTCCTGTGTGAGGAGGCGCTGAAGCAGCAGATGTCGGTATGGGCCGGCGTGAGGAGTACTTCGAGCCGTAAATGGCTTCAGAACGAGTGGCTTCAGTTTCAGACGCTTGACATGGCCAACCGTGACGTATTGCACTCCCAACTTGCCCATTTCAAGGAGAACCATGGTAAATGGGATATCATCATCCATGCAGCCGGTGCGACGAAGTGTCTCAACCCCGAGGACTTCGACACAAACAACTACGACTGCACCATGAACCTCGTCGAGGAGCTCAAGGAATTGAACATGATACCGAAGATGTTTGTATATATGAGCTCACTCAGCGTACTCGGACCAATCAAGGAGGAGCGGAAAGTGCAGCGAAAGTCACTGAGTGCGGAAACCGACGAGGACGACAAAGCTGCGGCAGCACCTGGTGTATATGAGCCTATGAGGGCTACGGATGAGCCTCAGCCTAACACGGCATATGCCACAAGCAAGAGCAAGAGCGAGAACTACCTCAAATGCCTCGGATATGAGTTCCCCTATGTCATTTTCCGGCCTACGGGCGTGTATGGACCTCGCGAACGCGACTATTTCCTGCAGTTCAAGAGCATCAAGAACCACGTCGACTTCTCAGTGGGATTTAAGCCGCAGGAACTCACATTTGTCTATGTACAGGATCTCGTCGGTGCCATTTTCGCGGCTGTCAACAAGGTGCTGACAGAGGGAATCGAACAAATCAACCACAAGATTTACCATGTGAGCGACGGAAACATCTACTCTTCACGGCAGTTCAGCAACTTAATCCAGAAGGAACTGGGGGTAGGGAATGTGCTGCATATCAAGGCACCTCTCTTCGTACTGCGTATCGTTTGCGCCATCTCGGAGTGGTTTGCGGGAGTGAGGGGAACTGTCTCCACGCTCAACAGCGACAAGTACAAGATTCTAAGCCAGAGAAACTGGAACTGCGACATCGAGCCGATGATCGAAGAGCTGGGGTACAAGCCGCAGTGGGACCTCGAACGCGGAGTGAAGGAGACGGCAGCATGGTACAAATCCCACGGCTGGCTGAAGTAGAGACGCCCCGCGGGGCGTCTTCATACTTGAAAACAATAACGATCTGCTAATTTGAAAACGATAACTGTCTGTTAATATTCACAAGACGCCTCACGGGGCGTCTCTACATTCAAAGAATAACTTGTTTTCAGGACTTTCCAAATATCTCAAACGAGAAAAGGAGGGCGGTCTCGTCAGTTTCGAGCTCGTCACAATCGTATATATCCTCATCACCAGCGTCATGATTGCGGTGGAGTGGGGCAGTCTCAACAATCCTGTGCGTATGCTCATGGTCAGGGGTATCGTACTGGCTGCAATAGCCTTGATGAACGGGATTTACAGGCTTTATCCCTGCAGGGCGATTATCTTGCTGCGTACGGCATGGCTCTTCGCCATGCTCATCTATTGGTATCCGGAGACATATGAGTTCTGCAGCCATTTCGACTATAAGGACCACATCTTCGCGGCCATCGACTATCGTGTGTTCGGCTGTCAGCCATCGCTTGTGTTCGACCAGCTGCTCAGCTCCACTTTCTGGTATGAGCTCTTCAACCTCGGATACACGTCATATTACTACCTCATGATTTCCATGATTGTGTTCTATTTCCTGGCAAGGTATGAGAAGTTTAGGTGGGCAACATTCGTGTTCCTCGCTTCTTTCTTCATGTTCTATCTGGTATTTGAGTTCCTGCCCGTGGCGGGACCTCAGTATTATTACTGTGCCAACGGAGTGGAGATGGGTCTGACCGACCACTTCCCCGAGATGCACGACTATTTCCGCACCCACACGGAGATTTTGCCCCTCGAGGTGAGAGGTCCCTTCAGTAAGATGGTGCTGGCAGCCCAGGTGGCGGGTGAGCACCCGACTGCAGCGTTTCCCAGCAGCCATGTAGGCATGACCACGGTCACGCTCATCCTCGCATGGAAGACGCGATGCCGCAAGTTTTTCTGGATTCTTTTCCCGTTTGCCGTCGTGCTGTTCTTTGCCACGGTGTATGTGAAGGCCCATTATGCTGTCGACTCAGTAGCCGGCATCCTCTTTGGAAGTCTTTTCTTCTTTATTACCAGTAAGTTGTACTGTCGTTTTATAGAGAAGCGTCCGGTTGCGAAGCCCGTTTGACAAGCGCTCACACTAAATGAACATACAAGGCGGATTGTGATTCTATCACAATCCGCCTTGAAATTATTTAGCGTGTTCCGGTGAACCGCGTGTAAAGTTATTTATGCACCAGTGTTCCGATTTCCTCCCCTTCCATCACCTTCTTGAGGTTGCCCGGGATATCCATGTTGAACACATAAATGGGGAGGTTGTTGTCGTTGCACATCACGATGGCACTGAGGTCCATCACTTTCAGCTTCCGCTCCACCACCTCGTCGTATGTGATGTCGTGGAATTTCGTGGCAGTCGGGTCTTTCTCCGGGTCAGCAGTGTAAACGCCGTCCACGCGTGTGCCTTTCAGCATGACGTCAGCCTCAATCTCCACTCCGCGTAGCGATGAGCCGGTGTCTGTGGTGAAGTAAGGTTGTCCGGTACCTCCCGACATGATGACCACCTCTCCGCGCTCCATCGCCTCGATGGCCTTCCACTTGCTATAGAACTCGCCGACCGGCTCCATGCGTATGGCGGTCAATACACGGTTTTTGCATCCGATGGCCCCGAGTGCGCTGCTTAGTCCCAAGGAGTTAATCACTGTGGCACACATGCCCATCTGGTCGCCTTTCACGCGGTCAAATCCTTTTCCGGCTCCCTGCAGTCCGCGGAAGATATTTCCCCCTCCGATGACGATTCCAATCTGAACCCCCATGTCATGGATTTCCTTAATTTGGGCTGCATACTCATTCAGACGTTCCACGTCGATTCCATACCCTAATTTGCCGGCGAGACTCTCACCGCTCAGCTTCAATAGAATTCTTTTAAATCTTGCCATGTTTTATATTTAGTTTAATGTTTAATGTTTAAAGTTTAATGTAACTTTGTTTAGTTTAAAGTTTAATGTAAAATGTTTTTTCTAAGAAATTTGAAAAAACATGTTCATCTTTGTGTTAGAAATTTCCATCGTATTTTCAGCTTTCTGAAGAGGTTCAGAGGTTTGGATTTCATGTGCTGTTGGTGGTTAGCCATGAAGTCGTCGACGGCGTCCAGTATTCGCTCGCAGTTTTGGCCGTCGCGGTGTGCCTCATGGAAATCAAGGTATTGGTGGATTTCCTCCATCAAGTCTTTGGGGCAGGACAGTGCGGTTTCCAATGCCGCCTCCACTTCTTCTGGCTCCTGCACGTTGATGAGATGAGGTCCGGGTGTGGTGTTACGAAGTGTGACCACGGGTTTGTCGAGCATCATGTATTCAACGATGATACTTGATGAGTCGCACAGCATGACGTCGGTAGCAGCCAGCACAATGGGGGAAGGTGGTTCGGGATAGAATGTGACGTTCTCATGGCTGTCTGCCAAATGTTGGATTTCGGTTCTCAGACCGTGGTCTTCCAGCTTGGGATGCATCGTGATAACCCAGTTCCAGTCACGGCATTCCGCGAGCCTGCTGATGGTGGGAAACAGATTTCGAAGCTGGGTGATGTGAGGACTGAAGGTGGAGGCCACAAAGACCGTTGCTTTGCCGGCTTTTGAATGCTTGCCAAGATAATCTGCCTCTTCCTTCGCTTGGATCAGCGCGTCGGCTTTGGCCCATCCCGTCTCATATACTTTGAAATAGCCGTATTCCTTTTCTTTAGCCTTGTAGGGTGGGGTGGAGGATGGACCGCTGCTCAGGTAGATGTCAAACCAGTTGCGTATTTTGAAGTGGTCGTCGTGCTGGTCGTTACGCTTGTTGATAGGGTAGCCATGCGTCACATGAACTTTTATTCCGGGAAAGAAGTCATAAATATAGTTTCCCGGCGCAAACACAGCAACGGGATTCCATCTGCGGACTTCCTTCAAACTGCTGAGCTGACGGTCGCTGTCGTTGAGCAATGTTGAAGGACAGCTTTTCTCCAGATACCATGCAACCTCACCACCACGCTTCTTGATGGCCGCCTCCAGTGGCCGCAAAATCGGTATTGCGTAGGAATGGGTGCAGAAAAACAGATAATGTTTCAAGTCTTTAAACGGTTTGATGGTGATGATTCTTTGTACGGCAGCATATGAATTTCAGTATCGTCTTGTCTTCTTGTCTTCTCGTCTTCTTTGTTTTTAAAGTGTTCGTTCTACACTCAATATTGCCGTTCACACAGACAAAGATACAGAAAACTTTCCGAATTCCATGCATAATTGTCGAAAAATCGGATATTTTTATGATTTCTTACCCCTTATCTCAAATTATTATGTTATCTTTGTAAAATTCTATGGACGAGAATCACCATTTTTTAACACCTATAAAACCAACAAACTCAGGAAAATGAAAAAACTATTAGCTACACTCATGCTGGCTGCGCCCGGTCTGACCCAGGCTCAGGTGACCATCAATATCGATGCCAACCAGCGGGGACCAGAGATCAGTCCCACCCACTACGGTATTTTCTATGAGGACATCAACCATGCAGCCGACGGAGGCCTCTATGCCGAGTTGATCCGCAACCGCTCCTTCGAGGACGACTCCATGGAACGTCCACGCCGCCGTAGAAGACCAGAGAACGCAGAGAACAGGACGACTGCCGAAAGGGTGCTCATCGACAACATCAGTGCCTGGCACAAGGTGGGTACGGCAGCTCTTACCCTCACAAAGGAGAATCCTTTGAACGAAGCGCAGCAATATTCGATGAATCTGAAGACGCTCAAGCCAGGCGACGGTATGCGTAACGAGGGATTCTGGGGCATCAACGCAGTGAAAGGTACTAACTATCAGCTGTCTTTTTGGGCAAAGAGCGACAGCAAGTTTGCCGGAACCCTGACAGCGAAGTTGCAGTCCAAGGATGGAAATCAACTTGGATTGGCTGAGGTGAAGGTGAAGCTGACGAAGAAATGGCAGAAATTCACAGCCACCATCACAGCCACCGGCGATGATTCTAAGGCTGAGTTCGTTCTTACCTCAGACAAAGCAGGAGAGTTGCAGCTCGACGTCATCAGCCTCTTCCCGCCTACCTTCAAGGACCGTCCCAACGGCATGCGAAAGGACCTGGCCGAGATGCTGCTTGCGATGAAGCCATCGTTCATGCGCTTCCCCGGCGGCTGCTTCGTGGAGGGTCAGAACAGCCCTGACAACGCGTTCAGATGGAAGCGTACCATCGGTCCGATAGAGCAGCGACCGGGACACCCTAACGTGAACTGGGGATACCGCACGAGCGACGGAATCGGCTTCCACGAGTACCTTCAGCTGGCCGAGGACCTCGGCGCCAAGCCATTGTTCGTGGTGAACGTGGGCATCTGGCACGGAGGCTGCGACCCTTATGACAAGATAGACTCCTGGATTCAGGAATGCCTCGACGCGTTGGAGTATGCGAACGGCCCTGTGACATCGAAATATGGAAAGATGCGTGCTGAGAACGGACATCCCGCGCCTTTCAACCTCGAGTTCATCGAGATTGGCAACGAGAACTATAATTTCCATATGGACAACAACACCGACCAGAGCGACCATTATCCCGAACGCTACATCCAGTTCTACAACGCCATCAAAGCCAAGTATCCCAACGTGAAATGCATCGGAAACGTGGAGTCATGGGGTACCGACGAGCCGACTTGGCGAAACAGCCATCCGGTAGACCTCGTGGACGAGCACTATTACCGCAATCCCAAGTGGTTCGCCGACCGATTCCTCAAGTACAACTCCTATCCGAGAAACTCACATAAGGTGTATGTGGGAGAATATGCCGTCACCAGCATGTTCGGTGATATCGGCAACCTCAACGCCGCTCTCGGTGAGGCTGTCTACATGATGGGTATGGAGAACAACTCCGACGTGGTGGCGATGAATTCCTATGCACCGATTTTCGTCAACGAAAACGACGCCCGTTGGAGACCCGATATGATCCGTTTCAACTCCTCCAAATGTATGGGCACCCCCTCGTACTATGTTCAGCAGCTCTTCCCGAACAACATAGGAAAGCAGGTAGTCATCACTTCATGGAACACCGATCTGGAAACCAATGAGCATCAGGAGGATGATGGCGTTAAGCCCTTCCAGGTGGGTTTGGCTTCATGGAGCACGACAGCCGAATACCGCAACGCCACGCTTACCGTTGACGGAAAAGAATATCAGTTGCCCGGGTTTGACAAGTGGAACACCCAGAGCGGAGAATGGAAGTCCGATGGTTCGAGCGTCACCCAGACCTCCAATGCCCAGGCTGCCATCCTGCTGGCTCCTGAGAAGCTGACTTCCCGCAACTACACCTACAAGGTTCAGGCCCGTAAAACCCGTGGTTTGGAGGGCTTCATGCTCATGTTCGACTATTTCGACCGCGACAACTACTCGTGGTTCAATATCGGTGGCTGGAGCAACACCCAGAACAACGTGGAGCAGGGCATGGGCGGCGGCCGCGTGCAGCTCGCCAAGGACAGCAAGTTCAAGGTGGAGGACGACCGCTGGTATGACCTACAGGTTGACGTCCGCGGAGACAGTGTGTACTGCTATATCGACGGAAAGCTGGACAGCTCCTGCGTGAAGCAGAAAGGTGGCAACATGGAGGGCGTCTATGCCTCCACAACCATCGACGACGGAGCGAAGATGATGTACGTGAAGGTGGTCAACGTGGGCGAGGGTCACGCTCCCGGCCTGATCAATCTTCAGAACTGCTCGGTCAACACAGACTCGGAGCAGAGCGTGGAAATCATCCGCCTCGCCTCTGCGAACGGCACAGACGAGAACACCCTCGACAGCCCGAAGGCCATCTATCCGAGGAAGGCTGCCGTCATCGTGCCACAGCCACAGACCATCGTGTTTGAAGTTCCGCCGTTCTCTGTCAACATCATCAGGATCAAGTTGAAATAACCGTAGGGCCTTACTTTATGTATGTCCGCCATATAATTACCCCCGGAACCAATCCTGGTTCCGGGGGTGTCTAAATTTCAAATCTCAAACCTCAAAGACCCAAAATGGCCGCCTTTGCCGTCTCAGCCAGCACTTTCGCGCCTTTGGCGTTGGGGTGAATCATGTCAGAGACGTAAAGTTCAGCAGAAGATGATGTAGGGGTATGGAAGTCGATAACCTCCAGCTTGTTCTTCTTGGCCACTCGGTCGATGATGGGTATAATCTCTCCCGTGATGACCTCCTCGCGGATGGTCCACTGCTCTTTCCATGCCTTTGCTGGATAGCCAATCAGAATCCTCGGATGGCTCGGAAGAGCCTTGAGCTCGTCTATCATCTGCTGCATGTCTTTCTCATACTGCGCGGCGTTCCAGTTTGCGGTCTTGCTGTCGTTGGTGCCCAGCTTGATGATGGCGATATTCGGGTTGAAGTCCTTGCAGTCCTTCCACATGTACTCATTCATGTAGGGATGGTCGCCGGTGGATAGCATCGTACGGGCGCCCAGTCCGAAGTTGCGTACGTGGTAGCCGCTGCCCAGCATGTTCTGAAGCTGAGCCGGATATCCCTGCTTGTCCCGCTTGTCGATTCCGCTTCCGTAGGTGATGCTGTTGCCTATGCACGCCACTCGGACGGCGTCCTGCTTGTGTGATGGTAGTGCTTTGAGCCACTTCGTGAGTGACTGCAGCATGTCGTCATAGAAAGGGAAGTCCTTGGGTCTCCAGCCGTGTCCTCCGTACGGATAGATGTGCATGGCAGCGTTCACGCAGTTGCGGCGCAGGGAGGTGTAGTAAGCCACTCCGTTGGTCAGTACCGGCACCGTGCCGTCGTCGTCTGCCATGAAGAGGATAGCGGGAGGGGTGAGGTGGGTGACAATCTGCTTGTCGTTAGAGTATTTCTTCACCAACTCCGCGTCTTTCTGTCCTTCTTCTCCAAGGAAATTGACGCACGACCCTTTGTGGGTGATTTTCTGGTCCATGCTGATAACGGGGTAGAAGAGGATTTGGAAGTTAGGACGAGCGTCGAAGTCGGTGTGTGTTGCGATGGTCGATGCCAGATGTCCTCCTGCGGAGAATCCCATGATTCCCACGTCGTAGGGGTTGATATTCCAGACGTTTGCGCTGTCGCGTACGGTTGTGATGGCATGTTTGGCATCATCCATGGGGATGTTTCGGTCTCCCTTTGGCATACGGTAGCGTAGCACGAAGTATGCGATGCCCTGTTCGTTGAAATAGGGAGCCCAGTCGGTGCCTTCATAGTCCATGCACACATGTTGGTATCCTCCTCCCGGGCAGCAAACCACCGCCCTTCCTGTGGCTTTCTCAGCACTCGGAAGGAAGCAATAGAGTACGGACTTTCCGTCTTCGGAGTTTTTCAGCTCAAATGAGCGTTGCGCCATGGCTCCTGCCGTCAGTAGAAGCATGGCCGTCAGTAGTGTCAGTCGTTTCATTTCTCTTGGTATTTTGTTTAGTTTTTTCTCTAATTGTCCTGGATTTTCCAGCTTTTTCTAGATTCTCTAGAATTTCTAATTTTTTAGATTCTCTAAATCTTCTAGTTTCTCTAGAATCTCTAGTTTTTCCGAGTTTTTCTGGAGGCGTTTTTTTCTACATTGCCTTTTGGATGCTCTCAAGCCATTTCACGAAGGAATCGCTCTCGTTGGTCAGTATCCGCCATTTGTTGCGCTCTGCCACTGTGGACGCGCTGCCAAACTGATAATACCATACTGCCTGGCCTTTGGCGTTGGTATAGACACCGATAGTGAAGTCTCCGTCGTCACCGTATGTGTATTCCTCGGTGTAGGTGAATTCCACGCCGTCGTCGTCGAGGACGATGGCTGGCATAAGTGTCTTTTTGGTGATACCGGTCTTGGGCAGAGCCACCGAGGTAGAGTCCTCAGAAAGACTCTTCAGCCTCCCAAACGCTTTGAGAAGAAAGTTCAAATCAGTCATGTCTAATCTGCATTGGCGGTTCTCTCGTGTATCGGCGTTTGTATAAGTCAAGTAAAGGTCGCTCTTCTTGGAGGGTCTTTCGTGGATGACAGGTTCGTTGGCATGGCCAGGGTGAGGGGCGTTGAGGCCGATTATCTGCTTTATCTCACCCTCAATCACTCCATATCCTTCAATTTCATATGGGTCGACGCTGATAGTCATCATCCTGGCCTCCTGGGCATTGGCAAACTGAATGAGGGAAGCTAATATCAAAAAGGCAAGTTTCTTCATCATTTTTATTATTTGAAATTAGGTGTTTGTATTGCTTATTTCCGACAAAATTAATGAAATTATCTGAGATATCAAACATTTAACACGATAATTCCGTCTTTTCTTTGGCCTTATTCCATGTTTTTTCAATCTATATGAGGTTTAGGCCAACATAAAAAGCGCGCGCGGGCAAGCTGATGCCTGTCCGCGCGCGGTCATTTTCTCTGAGGTGTGAGCCTCTACTTAATCTTTTGTCTGAAATTTATGTGGTTGCTTGTTTGGAAATCCTTTGTCTCAAATCCGAATACAGACCCATCGTTACAATAATGTGCTTCGTCCTTAAACATTCAGCATTCAACATTTCTCAGATTAAAGAATCTCCACCTGACGTCCTACCTTGGGAGCCTCTTCCGGCGCTTTCTTCGGTATGTCGATGTAGAGCACACCGTTCTCAACTTTTGCACCGATTTTCTCTTTCTCTACATCCTCAGGCAACTCAAAAGTCTGCTCGAATTTGGTGTAAGAAAATTCACGGCGTAGATATCTTGTGTCCTTGTTCTCTTCCTTGTTCTCCTGCTTAGTCTCCAGTTTGATACGCAAGTTGCCTTCTTCGGTCAGCTCAACATTGAAGTCCTCCTTCTTTGCACCCGGAGCAGCAAGCTCAACCTGATATCCCTTTTCGTTCTCCATCACGTTGATAGCTGGTGATGTGCTGTGGTTCTTGGCTGGAATCCATGCGTCAAAAATGTCGTTAAACATAGCTGGCAACCACTCGTTGTTCATTGTCCTGGTTTTCATAATTTTTTCCTCCTATTTCGGTCAGCTTTCGCCGGCCTTTTTAAATTGTTAAACTTATCTTTTTTATCGTCCTGCTCTTTCGCAGGCTCACCCTAATTACTGCAAGCAAAATGCCAAGGTGGTTTTTAGAGAAAATGTATGACACAATGACAAAAATATATGTCAAAATGGCAAAATTAGTCACAAATTGGAGTCATTTCAAAAAAACAACTCCCCTAAAATTGCCTATCCCGATAATTTTTGCAATCTTTGCAAAAGAAATGCAAATAACAACCAATAACTAACAAATAATGAAAAAGCTACTCATTTCCTTAGCCATCACATTGGCCTCCCTTTCCTTTGCTTCCGCCCAGCGCTATGTGGGCGGTGACCTCAGTCTCGTTCCTGCTTATGAGGAAGCAGGAGATATATGGCTAGATGCCGACCGTCATGAAATCAACTCATATTATTCCGACGGCATAATCAGCTACGTGAAAGAGGTAGCAGGATGGAACGCGGTTCGCGTTCGTCTGATGGTAGAGCCAGGCAATGACAGTTACCTTGCCACCTGTCAGGACCTGGATTACGTCAAGAAGCTGGGCAAGCGAATCAAGGATTCAGGCCTGTCTTTCCTGCTCGACATCTTCTACAGTGACACCTGGACGGACGTGAGCTCCCAGTGGATGCCTTCAAGCTGGGGATTCAGCCGTAGCACTGCCACTCAGACCGTTGCAGAGAAAGTGAAGTCGTACACCACCGACGCATTGAACCAGCTGGCAGACTACGGCGCGTCGCCCGACTTCGTTCAGATAGGTAATGAGGTCAGCTACGGCATGCTTTGGGACAGTGCATCAGGGGCATCTAAATCCAATGCGTTCTACATGAGCGGTACATACTCCACCTATAAAACCCAGATTGAACGCTTCGCCCAACTGCTTCAGGCTGCAGCAGACGGAGTTCATGCATCGAAGGCGTCATCAGCCAAGATTATCCTCCATTGCGAGCGTACCGTCAACGCCGGTCATACCATCAACTTCTATGACTGGGTCGGTCAGGCCGGCTTTGACGACTATGACATCATGGGCCTCAGCTATTATCCCCAGTGGCATGGCGACCTCTCAACTCTCCGTTCCACGCTGAAGGAGCTTCACGATACCTTCGAGGAGAAGGAGATTCAGATCGTTGAGACCGGATATTTCAACAACGCTAACATCGACTTTGAAAAACTCACATTCAACACCAGCGAGACATGGCCCTTCTCTCCGGCTGGCCAGGCTGCTTTCCTCAAGGACCTCATAGCAGTGCTCAAGGAGTTCGACAGTGTCACCGGACTTTACTACTGGCAGCCCGAGGAGTGCGGAAACGCGGCTGACGAATCTGAGAACAACCGAGTGATGGACGGATGGGACAACCGAGGATTCTGGCAGCTCACATGGAAAAGCGGCACTCACGCCCTACAGAGCGGAGCGGCACTCATGACTCTCTCTTCTTTCGTCTCCAACGAGGAACCGCAGGCCGACGACACCGACATCTCCGACCGATTCCAGAACCTGGACTTCGAGGCATGCGAGTACAACGAGGAAGGTGGCTATGTCACCACTTGCCCTGGCTGGGAGATCAACTACGACACGCCATGGGGAAGCGGACCATGGCCGGTGATGGCAAACGAATGGCACTCCAGTCTCGTCGACGGAAAGACGATGCAGGGATGGAACGCAGGAGGAAACGCACTGGCAGAAGGACCATTCCTCTATCAATCCCTCGACGAGCTGCCAGCCGGCACCTACACCATCACTGCTGCAGTACACACTGACTACGACGGCATGAGCCTGTTCGCCAATAACGACAAGACGACCATTGGATCCACATCGGAGTGGGGAACGGCATTCGAGACCAAGGTGACCACACAGCTCTCCACACCGGGAAAACTCACCATCGGCCTCTCGTTTAACGGGCGCGTGGAGACAAGCAACGACATCAACCTCTATGTTGACAACTTCAAGGTGCTCTACAACCCGGCCGTCACTGCCCTCAAAGGCGATGTCAACGATGACAAGAAGGTGGACATCTCCGACATCGTGGCCGTGATCAACCAAATCGCGGGAACGGCCTCTTACACCTATGCCGACGTCAACACGGATGAGAAAGTCGACATCTCCGACATCGTCGCTATTATCAATATCATTGCAGGGCAGTAAGCGTATGAGTGGTTTTTCTACAGAATATCCGGAATATCCGGAATCTCCGAAAAAAACGGGAAAACCGCTATATAATCATATCCCGGAAACCTAAAAAAATCAAAAACTAAATACATTTCTTGCTTTTTCGCTCAAGTTTGAGTAATTTTGCATTCGAAACGTAAAAAATATAGAATTATACCCAAATAACTGACACGTTCTTTAATGGATAGAAAAGTAAGAGTAAGATTTGCCCCGAGTCCGACCGGACCTTTGCACATAGGAGGCGTTAGAACCGCATTGTATAATTATTTATTCGCCAAGCAGAACGGAGGCGACCTGATTTTCAGGATAGAGGACACAGACTCCAGCCGATTTGTGCCTGGTGCGGAGCAGTATATCATAGAGGCATTTGAATGGCTCGGTATCAAATTCGACGAAGGCGTCAGCTATGGAGGTGAATACGGTCCTTACCGGCAGAGCGAACGGCGCGAGATTTACAAGAAATATGTTGACCAGCTCCTTTCAGAGGGAAAAGCTTATTATGCCTTCGACACACCGGAGGAACTGGATGCCAAGCGCAAGGAAATCGAGAATTTCCAGTACGACTCCAAGACGAGAGGCATGATGCGCAACTCGCTCACACTTCCCAAGGAAGAGGTGGAGCGTCTCATTAGCAGCGGTGCTCAGTATGTCGTCCGTTTCAAGATTGAGCCGGGACGTGACGTACATGTGGACGACATCATTCGTGGCGACGTGAGCATCAACTCTTCCATTCTCGACGACAAAGTGCTGTTCAAGTCGGCTGACCAGCTGCCAACCTACCATCTCGCCAATATCGTGGATGACCACCTGATGGAGGTGAGCCATGTTATCAGGGGTGAGGAATGGCTTCCTTCTGCTCCGCTTCATGTGCTGCTCTATGAGGCATTCGGATGGGCCGACACGATGCCACGCTTCGCCCATCTTCCCCTGCTGCTCAAGCCAGTTGGAAACGGAAAACTATCCAAACGTGACGGAGACAAGCTGGGATTCCCTGTGTTTCCTTTGGAATGGCACGACCCCAAGACCGGTGAGGTCAGCTCGGGATACCGTGAGCAGGGCTATCTGCCTGAGGCTGTCGTCAATTTCCTCGCACTGCTCGGATGGAATCCGGGAAACGACCAGGAAATCATGTCCATGGATGAGATGATCCAGCTTTTCAACCTCGCAAAATGCTCTAAGAACGGTGCACGATTCGACTATGTCAAGGGTATATGGTTCAACCATCAGTATCTGCTTCAACGTCCATCTGAGCTCTGGGTGCCGGAATTCGACAAACTGCTCAGGGAAAACGGCATAGAGTCTACTCCGGAGAAGGAGGCAAAGGTGGTGGATCTCATGAAACTCAAGGTCATCGAATACACCGACAACCAAGGCAACAAGAAAAAACGCAATATCAGCTTTGTGTCTGACCTCTGGCCGCTCACCAAGTTCTTCTTCGTGGCTCCTGAGACGTATGATAAGGAAGACAAGTTCGTCCGCAAGAACTGGAAAGAAGAGAGTTGGTCAGAGATGGACGAGCTGGCAGGCGTCCTTTCTGCTGTTGACAATTTCACAGTCGACGAAATCAAGGAGATGGTTGAGTCATGGGTTGAGGCCCGTGGATGCAAGCCATGGAATGCGTGGAGGGTTTGCCTTGTCGGCACAGGCCAAGGCCCTGACATGTATGAGCTCGCAGCCTGCCTTGGTAAGGAGGAGACCCTTCGACGCATGGACAACGCCCTGGCCGCTCTCAAATAGACTCTCTTCACCCTCAACTAAACAGAGTAACTTTACTCTCAATTCTCAACCCTCAACTAAACAGAGTAACTCTCAACAGACACAATGGCTCTATATGCATTTGCCGCATGGCTGGGTTCTCTCATCAACCCCAAAATCAAGAAACTCATCGAAGGGCACAGGGAAATCCTGACGACCGTAAGAAACGGAATCAGTTCGGACGACAGGGTTGTGTGGTTCCATGTGGCTTCGCTCGGAGAGTTTGAACAGGGAAGACCGCTCATGGAATTGGTAAGAAAGAACCATCCAGAGTTCAAGATCCTGCTGACGTTCTTCTCTCCATCAGGATATGAGGTCAGGAAAAACTACGAGGGTGCCGATGTCATCTGCTATATCCCATTCGACACCAAATGGAGCGCCAACCGCTTCCTCAACATCGTCAACCCGGAAATCGCCATTTTCATCAAGTACGAGTTTTGGTATTTCCTCCTCTCCGGAATGAAGAAACGAGGCACGAAGCTCTACAGCGTGTCGAGCATCTTCAGGGAAGGGCAGATATTCTTCCGTTTCAAGAACGTGGCCAAAGTGCTGCGCCAGTTCACTCATCTTTTCGTTCAGAACCAGAAGTCGAAGGAGTTGCTGGCTGGCATCGACATCGACAACGTGACCGTCGTAGGAGACACACGCCTCGACCGCGTCATGCAGATTCACCAGGCAGCCTCTGACCTCCCCCTCGTCGAGATGTTCAAGGCCGGTCAGAAGGTGTTCATCGCCGGCTCAAGCTGGGAGCCCGATGAGCATATCTACATTCCTTATTTCAACAACAGGAAAAACTGGAAGCTCATCATCGCGCCGCACGAGATGAACGATCTCCGTCTGGACAAGCTCAAGAAAGCCCTGGAAGGCCGCAGCGTGCTCATGTACACCGACATGGAGAGGATGATCAATGAAGGCGGAAAGGCCGTGGCAGAGCGTCTGCTGGCAGAGGCAGATGCCCTCATCATCGACTGTTTCGGGAAATTGTCGTCCATCTACCGATACGGCGAGATTGCCCTCGTCGGTGGAGGATTCGGCGCCGGCATCCACAACGTGCCGGAGGCCGCCGTCTATTCCATCCCTGTGGTCTTCGGTCCGAACAACAAGAAATTCAACGAGGCCCAGGAGCTCAAGGAGTGTGGCGGTGCTTTTGAATATACGGATGCACAGACCTTCTCCAGCATCATGGACAGGCTTATTGACCATCCTGAAGCGCTGGCACAGGCGGGAAAAGCGGCTGGGGAGTACATCTCGACCCATGTGGGAGCCACTCAGAAATGCTATGATGCCATCTTCGGCGGCGTTACTCAATAGAAAGGAATATCATTTCCGTAAGGTTAACTCAGGAAAAATGCAAAAGAAATTCATTACCAAGGCATTGACTGCCATTGCGTTATTCACCCTTTTCACGACCGCCATCGCAGCCTCATGCCATCATGGCAATGATAAGGCGGAAGTCGCAGCCAACAAGGATCACATCATTCTCTACACCGACGATTTCATGACCGGCCAGTCATGGAAAGCTGATATCGAAGCGGTGTCTGGAATGGAGGTCCATGTGTTTGATTTCGGTAAAGCCTTGGGCAGGAGCAAGTCAGCCGTTGACTATTTCAGAGCCAACAACCATCTGCAGCATTTCCGTCCGAAGGCGGTGTTCTTCCAGCTTGGGTGCGACGGAAAGGCTGACCGGGACAGCAACTACGAGCATATTCTTTTCGACTATCCTACAGGCGAGGTATGCACGCTGACGGGTAAGATGGCCCGTCACAAGCGTCTCGCTGTCTCAAAACCAGACAGAAACATCGCTGTCGACAACTTTGCAGGTGCACTTTATTTCATGATCCGTACACAGCGTATCCTTCACAGGGATGCCAGGGCATTCATTCTGCCTCCTGTGAAGTCGGGACAGGCAGCCAACACTCCGGTATGCCGGCAACTTGAGCACTTGGCTAACATGTTCTGCATTCCATTTCTACAGTCTAATAAGGAGCTGAAGGACTATGCCTTCCTTTGGGACGGGAAACGACCGGATTTCGGTAAGATGCTGATAATCGGCGACAGCTACTGCGAGCAACGGCGATGGATTAACAGCCTTGAGCAGATTTCAAAGGTGGAGGTCGTCAACCTCGGTGTGACCAGTGCATCCATGCGCGACCACTTTGAGGACCGTGTGTCGTATCCTTATTCGAAGAATCCGGTGAAGACGGACTGCAACGGCAACCGCAACACGCTGGGTTGCCAGCTAGTAAAGCTCCACCGGATGCTCAGCGGCAAGAACCTTCTCGCCGGAGAACGGTCGCTGCAAGGCTGGCAGCCAGACATCATCCTGGTGGAGGGCGGTGGAAACGACTTCGCCGACAAGCCCGCCGTCGAGGCTCAGTATGGGCAACATATCCGTAACGACATAAGAACATCTTTTGCCGGTGCGCTGTCCTATCTGACCAAGGACCTTCACTCCATTTTCCCAAACGCCAAGATTTTCATCGTGGTGTCGGCTGGACTTTATTACGGTCATACCGACAATCCGTTTGAGTATATCGAGAAAGCCCGCCAGCAGCGCAAGGCCGCTAAGATGCTTGGTTACCCTACCATCGACTGGGACAAGGACGGTCGTCTCTCCTTTATATACAACAACTCAGCCGGCACCGGCAACGGTACGAAGGCAAAACCTTACCGCTACAATCAGCCGACAGACGAGACCATCGACCTGCTCCATCCCAACGACTACGGGGCACAGTTCCTAGCCGAGTCTGCCGTGCATTGGATTACAAAAAAAATCTTTATTCATATAAAAGATTCGTAAAAATTCGTTCAGATTCGTGTTCGTAAAGAATTCGTCCGAATGTCATACAATGGGCTAAATCCGAAAGTTAAGTTATTAAAATAAAAGATTTGAGATTTCTTGCCCCTTATTTGTCTTAATCAATATTTTTTTGTAATTTTGGGGCAATTTTCATGTTCAAGGATAATATACGAAAGTAATCATACAAAGAAACAGATAATGAGAAATACAATTCTTAGTTTGCTGCTGTCGTTGCTGACAAGCTCGGTTTTCGCTCAGCAGGACCAGACATTTAGTGTCAACGGAGTGGCGTTCAAGATGAAGTTCGTGAAGGGCGGCACCTTCACGATGGGAGCGACGAAGGAGCAGGGGAGTGCATCCGAGGATAAGGAGAAGCCCGCTCACAAGGTCAGTGTCAATGACTACTACATTGGTCAGACGGAAGTGACTCAGGCGCTGTGGATGGCGGTGATGGGCAGTAACCCATCTGAATTCCGTGGTTACGACCATCCGGTTGAGAACGTGTCGTGGGACGACTGCCAGGAGTTCATCACCAAGCTCAACGCCATGACCGGCTCCAAGTTCCGTCTGCCCACTGAGGCAGAGTGGGAGTTTGCTGCCCGTGGCGGCACCAAAAGCCAGAAATACAAGTATTCGGGTTCCAACCGCCATCTAGACGTGGCATGGAGTGCCGACGCCATTGAGGCCATCCTGCCAAAGGACGTACCTTACACCACGAATGTGTTCAATCCTGAGCAGAACATGCCGACTTCTGAGGACGAGACCAACTCCACCCAGATTGTGGGCTTGAAATCCCCAAACGAACTCGGCATCTACGACATGAGCGGAAACGTGTGGGAATGGTGTGCCGATCGCTTCGACGAGGATTACTACAAGAATTCACCTACGAACAACCCCCAGGGTCCGGTTTCCGGTGTGAACCGTGTGCATCGTGGCGGGAGTTGGCGTAGCGGTGAATGGTATTGCCGTGTGTCCAACCGCAATGCTGACGTTCCGGGATACAGCTACAGCACCCTCGGCCTACGGCTGGCACTGTGATGATAGTTGAAAGTTTAAAGTTGAAAGTTTAAAGAGGATAGTTGAAAGATGATAGTTGAAAGATGAAAGTTTAAAGTTGAAAGAGGATAGTTTAAAGATGATAGTTGAAAGTTGAAAGATGAAAGAGGATAGACTGAGTACGTTGATTAAGCAATGAAATTAACATCAGAAAATTAATAATGAACAGCCCGTTATGCCCTTCATAACGGGCTTTGTATTAAAAATCATGGCTTTATTCGAAATAAAATTGAAATAAATTTGTAACATTTGTTAAAAATCGTTATCTTCGCAGTGTGTTTTACATTTTGAACGTAAGGCAGACCTTTTTTTATTCATCCATATAAACTGCGAAAAGCTATGGATATAACGACAATCTTTAAATTATTAGGTTCGCTGGCGCTGCTCATGTTCGGTATGAAGGCGTTGAGCGAAGGCCTTCAGAAGATGGCCGGACCTCAGATGCGTCTGTGGCTGCAGCGTATGACATCGAACCGCTTCATGGGCATGTTCATGGGCATGATCGTGACAGCAGCCATCCAGTCGTCTACAGCAACAACGCTCATGACCGTCTCATTCGTGAATGCCGGACTTCTCACGCTTGGCCAGGCCATCTCAGTGATACTGGGCGCTCACATCGGAACGACGCTTACGGCCTGGATTATGAGTGCCGGATTTGCCGGAGGCAGTGGGGGCGGAGGAATCACCCAGTACGTCTATATCGCTTTCTTCATCGGTATCATCCTCATCTACATGAAGAAACACAAAAACATGGGAGACTTCCTCTTTGGTGTGGGATTCCTTTTCCTGGGTCTTGGCACGCTTAAGCAGACGGGGATGGACATGCATCTGGAGGAGAACCAGGCGGTGACTGATTTCTTCCTGCAGTTCACACAGGGTGATGTTCCTTATATCTTCACGGTCTTGCTCTTCCTGCTCATCGGTACCGTTCTCACCTTGTGTGTTCAGTCGTCCGCTGCCATCATGGCCATCACGATGACGATATGCGCCACGGGGGCGATGCCAATAGAACTGGGTATCATCATCGTGCTCGGTGAGAATATCGGTACAACCATCACGTCGAACATCGCTGCGCTTGGAGCAAACGTATCGGCCCGTCGTACAGCCTTCTCCCACTTCATGATCAACACGGTCGGTGTATGCTGGGTGCTCTGCCTTCTCAAGCCCTTCCTGGCCATGGTCTATGCCATCGCAGGCACCAAGGAGAACGCCCTGCTAGTTCTGCCTACCTTCCATTCGGCCTTCAATATCGCCAACACCTTTATCATGATTTGGTTTGTGCCTCAGATAGAGAAAATCGTTTGTAAGGTCATCAAGCCCAAGCAGGAGGCAGAAGACGAGGACGCACGCCTCAATTTTATTTCCGCTGGACTCATGCAGACTCCGGAGCTCTCCATCCTCAATGCCAAGAAGGAAATCGGTGTGTTTGCCGACCGCTGTATCCGAATGTTCGGCTTTGTTCGTGAACTCCTTCAGATGGAAAAAGGTGAGACCTTCAATAAGCTGTTCTCCCGCATCGAGAAGTATGAGAGCATCACGGACAATATGGAGGTTGAGATAGCTGCTTATATCAACCAGGTGATTGACGGACGTCTGAGTATCGAGTCGAAGACCGAGATCCAGCGGATGTTGAGAGTCGTCTCGGAGATGGAGTCCATCGGTGACTCCTGCTATAACCTGGCCCGCACCATCAGCCGCAAGCGTAACCACACAGAGAAGGACTTCACCGAAAAGCAGTATGAGCATATCAACAACATGTTCAACCTCGACGAGGATGCCCTCAACCAGATGGCTGTCATCATCAAGTACGGAGAGCAGCGCTATGTTGATGTGAACAAGTCCTACAACATGGAGCATGAGATCAACAACTACCGCACCCAGCTGAAGAACCAGAACATCGTAGACATCAACAACCAGCTTTACGACTATCAGATGGGTGTCTACTACATGGATCTCATCTCTGAATGTGAGAAGCTTGGCGACTATATCATCAATGTTATCGAAGCTTCCGGAATCAAGGAAAAGAAAGCGACAGGATTTTAGTGGTAATAGCTTCTCGGCAATCAATAAGAGTCTTCCTCTTCAATTTTGCCGAGCTCAGTTGAAAATCATGACAATCAACCTCAAACTAAAAAGCTTTTTCTTTCTAAAAAAGATTCCCGAATAGATTCACGTTTGGAAAAAAGATTCAACTTATTATTTATCGTGACGAAAATCGCGAAACTATTTTCGTATTTGAATTTTATTTCTTAACTTTGCACTCGGTTAAGGGCTATCAGCGCCTGACCTGCTCCTGTAGTTCAATGGATAGAACAAGTCTCTCCTAAAGATTAGATACGAGTTCGATTCTCGTCGGGAGTACTTAAGGTTCTGATAATCAGCAGAAAAAAGCAAATATGACAGTTTTACGTGGATTCCTGCGTAAAACTGTCTGTTTTTTTTCGGATAGAGACTTGACGTTCCCAAAGAGTTGGAAAAGATACAGTCAAGATAAACATTATTTTCTGTAAAAGGTAATATTTCAGAAAAAAGTTGTAACTTTGCAATGAATGTGCTATTACGAATAAAAAAAATTCAGAGATATGGGATACATAGAAAACAACCTGCTTCAGGGAGAGGAGATCAAGTTTGAGGCCAACTTGCACTGGCTGGTCTATTTCTGGCCGATTTTCCTCACTATCGTGGCATTCGCTCTGTGCGGATTCGCCATCTATATGGACTATGCCGTTGCCGGACTCATCGGTCTTGGCGTCTTTCTTCTCCTCATCTTCATCTGGTGTTTGGAAATCAATGGTGGCAAGCGCTATGTCGTGACGAACAAGCGTGTGATATTCAAGAAAGGCTTCATCAAGCGTACGTCGTTCGACCTCATGCTCCAGAAGTGTGAGGGCGTGATGGTTGAGCAGTCCATCATGGGACGCATACTCAATTACGGCACTGTGATTGTGACGACAGGTGAGGCCACGAACAGCTACAACTTCATCCGCAACCCGTTCGGTTTCAGCACCGCCATCAACCAGCAGATAGACAACACCCTGCATCAGGCTGCTGCCAGCCAAAATCAGCAGGCACTCAACCCTTAGGACTACTACCACTCCTGCCCATGAACCCCATTTAAACTCTAAACCAAAAGAGTGTCCGCATGGCTCTTTAAACTTTAAACTTTAAACTAATATAATGCCCGACGAAAATTTCGACATACGCCAACAGCAGAGCTCCAAGGAAAAGGACTTCGAGAACGCATTGCGTCCGCTTCGGTTCGATGATTTCTCCGGTCAGTCAAAGGTGGTTCAGAACCTCTCCGTTTTCGTTGAGGCCGCCAAGTTCCGTGGTGAACCGCTCGACCATACACTCTTGCACGGTCCTCCCGGACTGGGCAAGACCACCCTGTCCAATATCATTGCCAACGAGCTGGGAGTGGGATTCAAGGTCACTTCCGGTCCCGTTCTTGACAAACCCGGCGACTTAGCGGGAATCCTCACCTCCCTTGAGGAGAACGACGTACTGTTCATCGACGAGATCCACAGGCTTTCGCCGGTGGTTGAGGAGTATCTATACTCAGCGATGGAGGACTACCGCATCGACATCATGATAGACAAAGGACCTTCCGCAAGGTCCATCCAGATAGACCTCAGTCCGTTCACGCTCGTCGGTGCCACCACGCGCAGCGGGCTTCTGACCGCTCCACTCCGTGCCCGCTTCGGTATCAACTTGCACTTGGAGTACTATGACGCCAGCGTACTGAAGAAAATCATCCTTCGCTCGGCCCGTCTCTTGTCCGTTCCCTGCGCAGACGACGCCGCGGCAGAGATTGCTGGCCGCAGCCGTGGCACTCCACGTATCGCCAACGCCCTTCTCCGCCGTGTACGCGACTTCGCTCAGGTGAAAGGCAACGGTGCGATAGACCTGGCCATCGCCCATCATGCGCTTGACTCGCTGAACATCACGGAGTACGGTCTCGACGAGATAGACATCAAGATTCTCGCCACCATCATCGACAAGTTCAACGGAGGCCCCGTGGGTATCGGCACGATCGCCACCGCGATCGGTGAGGACGCGGGCACCGTGGAGGAAGTCTACGAGCCGTTCCTCATCAAGGAAGGGTTCATCAAGCGTACGCCCCGCGGACGTGAAGCCACCCCCCTGGCATACAAGCACCTTGGCAGAACCATCAACAACGGAAACATCATGATGGGCTCCCTCTTCGATGAATAAGTAGAGACGCGCCGTGGCGCGTCTTCAAACTTTATCCCCCCGCACGCCTCCCTCCGCATGGCTAAATTTCAATTTTCGTGCAAGCGAATACAAAGCCAAGCTTGCTTGAGCTTTGTTGAGAGCCGCCGAAAATCATTTCAATAAATCTCAAATTTCAAATCTCAAAATAAATAATGGCTAATCTCAAGGCATTACTCAAAGATACGGTGATCTATGGTGTGAGCAGCATCGTAGGTCGTTTCCTCAACTATCTGCTCGTTCCGCTCTACACCTTCAAGATCTCCGCCGAGAGCGGCGGCTACGGCGTGGTCACCAACCTCTACGCCTACACAGCACTTATTCTCGTCATTCTCACTTTCGGAATGGAGACCACCTTCTTCCGCTTTGCCAACAAAGAGGGGGCTGACGCACGCAAGGTGTTCTCATCCTCGCTGTTCGTCGTCACGGCGCTTTCCCTCGTATTCCTGGCGGCCATTTCCGGCTTTATCACACCCATCTGCAACACGCTCGGAAAGATCTACACGCAGCATCATGAGTATGTGCTGCTTATGGCCAGCTGTGTTGTCCTCGACGCCATACAGGCCATCCCCTTCAGCTACCTGAGATATAAGAAGCGTCCCATCAAGTTCGCATCGCTCAAGCTGCTGTTCATTTTCCTCAATATCGGGCTCAACCTGCTTTATTTTATCGTTCTGCCCAATATCTATGCCAAGAACCCCGAAGCTGTATCTGCCATCTACGACCCGAATGTCGGTGCTGGCTATGTGTTCATCCTCAACTTCATATGCACCTCGTTCATCACATTCTTCTTTGTGAAGGAGTTCCGCGACATCAAGTTCGTGTTTGACAAGCAGCTGCTACGTCAGATGTTCTCTTATTCCTGGCCGATACTCGTACTCGGCATCGCCGGCATTCTCAACCAGGCGGCCGACAAGATTATCTTCCCGCTTGTCTATCCTGATGAAGACCAGGCTCAGCAGCAGCTCGGAATCTACGGAGCATGCGTGAAAATCGCCATGATCATGGCCATGATCACTCAGGCCTTCCGATACGCCTACGAGCCTTTCGTATTCGGAAACGACAAGGACAAGAACTCCAAGGAGTCCTATGCCTTGGCAATGAAGTACTTCATCGTTTTCACGCTGCTCGCCTTCCTCGCTGTCATCGGATATATGGACATCCTCCAGCGCATCATCGGGCCGGGCTACCGGGAGGGCCTCAAGGTGGTGCCTATCGTCATGGCGGCAGAGATCATGATGGGCATCACATTCAATCTCTCTTTCTGGTATAAGCTTGTGGACAAGACGCTCTGGGGAGCAGTCATATCCATATCCGGATGTATCGTCCTGTTCATCGTCAACCTCGTCTTCATTCCCAAGTTCAGCTATATGGCCTGTGCGTGGGGCGGTTTCGCGGGATATGCCACAACCATGCTGCTCAGCTATTTCCTTGGGCAGAAGTACAACCCTGTGAATTATCCTCTTAAGGACATCGCGCTCTACACGCTCTTCGCCGTTGCTCTCTTCGTGGCCATGACCTTGCTCCCCAAGGAATGGAGCCCGCTCATGCGAATCGCTGTCAACACGCTGCTTATCCTCCTTTTCGCCGCGCTCATCGTGATCAAGGACATCATGCCTGCGCTCAGACGCAGGAGAAAGTAGCGACCGCTCTCTTCCTCGGATTCCGGAATCCCCGGAATCCCTGGAATCTCTGAAAATCCGGAATCTCCGGGAAACCTCCCCCACTGTAATCCCGCTCTACAAACCTCACCTTCCTCACGGCTCTCTCAAGTCTAAACTAAAGCCGCCAACCGCATGGCCCTTTAAACTTTAAACATTAAACTTTAAACCAAAGAATAACTAACTAAATACTAATTATCATGAACATTCCTTCAGTGTTTTGGATTGTGCCGGTCGCATCTGTAGTTGCGCTGGCCATGGCGTGGTTCTTCTTCCGTCAGATGATGAAGGAGGACGAGGGCACGCCCCGTATGCGAGAAATCGCAGGTCACGTGAGACGCGGCGCGATGGCTTATCTACGTCAGCAGTATAAGGTAGTGACCATCGTGTTCATCATTCTAGCAGTCATCTTTGCCATCATGGCATACGGGCTGAAAGTTCAGAATCCCTGGGTTCCGTTTGCCTTCCTTACCGGCGGCCTCTTCTCCGGTCTGGCCGGTTTCTTCGGCATGAAGACGGCCACCTATGCGAGCGGCCGTACCGCGAACGCGTGCCGTCAGGGTCTCAACAAGGGACTACGGGTGGCATTCCGCAGCGGTGCCGTCATGGGACTCACGGTCGTTGGGCTCGGTCTGCTCGACATCGCCATCTGGTTCCTGATCCTCAGCTATTTCTATCAGGGCGAGCATGCGCTCGTAATCATCACCACCACGATGCTCACCTTCGGTATGGGCGCGTCCTGCCAGGCACTGTTCGCCCGTGTTGGTGGCGGCATCTACACGAAGGCAGCCGACGTGGGAGCCGACCTGGTTGGTAAGGTGGAGCAGGACATCCCGGAGGATGACCCTCGCAACCCCGCCACCATCGCCGACAACGTGGGTGACAACGTGGGTGACGTGGCAGGCATGGGTGCCGACCTCTACGAGAGCTACTGCGGCAGCATCCTCAGCACGGCTGCTCTCGGAGCCACTGCCTTCGCCCTCAACCCCGACATGCAGCTCAAGGCGGTGATCGCTCCGATGATTATAGCGGCGGTGGGCATATTCCTCTCACTGATCGGCATCTTCATGGTCAAGACCAAGGAGGGAGCCACGATGAAGAACCTGCTGACCTCCCTGTCGGTAGGCACCAACGTGAGTGCTGTTCTCATTGCAGTCGCCACCTTCGCCATCCTCTATCTTCTTCAGATCGAGAATTGGGTGGGCGTATCCTTCTCCGTGATTACGGGCCTTGTGGCCGGTGTCATCATCGGTCAGGGAACGGAATACTACACCTCTCACTCCTATAAGCCGACGCAGAAGATTGCCGAGTCTTCGCAGACAGGCTCTGCCACCGTCATCATCAAGGGGGTGGGCACAGGCATGATATCCACGATGATTCCTGTGGTCACCATCTCGGTGGCCATCATGCTCAGTTTCCTCTGTGCCAACGGATTCGACCTCTCGATGTCGGCCAAGTGCCTGTCCACGGGTCTTTATGGAATCGGCATCGCCGCTGTGGGTATGCTCTCCACGCTCGGCATCACGCTGGCCACCGACGCCTACGGACCGATAGCCGATAATGCGGGTGGAAACGCCGAGATGAGCGAGCTGCCGCCTGAGGTTCGTCAGCGTACCGACGCGCTCGACGCGCTCGGCAACACGACTGCAGCCACGGGCAAGGGATTCGCCATCGGATCGGCGGCTCTGACCGCTCTTGCGCTGCTGGCCTCTTACGTTGAGGAGATTAAAATCGCCATGCAGAGGGCAGTGGAGCAGGGGACTCAGTATGTCGACGCGCTCGGACAGGCCTTCGACCCCAAGACGGCTGACATGGGGCAGTTCATGGACTTCTTCCAGGTGAACCTGATGAATCCGAAGGTGCTCGTAGGCGCGTTTATCGGCGGCATGGCGGCTTTCCTCTTCTGCGGCCTCACGATGGGAGCCGTAGGAAGGGCAGCGCAGTCGATGGTGGAGGAGGTGAGACGCCAGTTCCGCACGATTAAGGGCATTCTGGAAGGCAAGGCGACGCCTGACTACGGACGATGCGTGGAGATATCCACCCGCTCGGCCCAGAGGGAGATGATTTTCCCGTCGCTGCTGGCCATCATCATCCCGATTGTCGTCGGTGTAGTGCTTGGCGTTGCCGGTGTGATGGGTCTGCTCGTTGGTGGTCTCACAGCCGGATTCACCTTGGCTGTGTTCATGGCGAATGCCGGTGGTGCTTGGGACAACGCGAAGAAAATGGTTGAGGAAGGCAATTTCGGCGGCAAGGGGTCCGACTGCCACAAGGCCACCATCGTGGGCGACACCGTGGGCGACCCCTTCAAGGATACCAGCGGCCCTTCGCTCAACATCCTTATCAAGCTCATGTCGATGGTGTCCATCGTCATGGCGGGACTCACCATCATATTCGCATAAACGGCCGACTTCCTTTCCCCCTCGAATGGAGACCGTATCCTCCTCCCTCACTGGGGTTGTGGACATCCTCGTCCGCACAATTGGCCGGCGCAGCACGGCCTATCACCTCCACTGGGGTTGTGGACGTCCTCGTCCGCACAATTGGCCGGCGCAGCACGGCCTATCACCTCCACTGGGGTTGTGGACATCCTCGTCCGCACAATTGGCCGGCGTAGCACGGCCCTACCTTCAACTCAAAAAGTAACTTCCCTCTAAACTCTCAAAAAAACTCTCACAATGAAAAAAATCATCATCATGTTTCTTTGTGTTGCAGCCGCAGTTTCGGCTGCAGCACAAAACTATCGTTTCGGTCTTGTCAAGGACCAGGGCGGTGAGACCAACATCCGTAAGGATCCCGGCACGTCCTATCCCGTTGTGGAGACAGCTCCCGACGGCAGTTTCATTAATTTCCGCCATCTGGGCAACGGGTGGGCTGAGGTGTACACTTGCTATACCGACGGCTCGGAGCAGGACTTCGTCGGCTATATGGCCTCCAACAAGATTGTAGTCCCTCCAAGAAGTGGCGTGACGAAATACGTTGGGTTCGTGAAGGACGAGGGCGGCTACACGAACATCCGGAAGGGTCCCGGCACGAACTATGCCGTAGTCGGCAAGGTGAAGGACGGTAGCTTCATCCTTTACCATACTGATTTCAACGGTTCCTGGTATCAGGTCTACACCCAGCAGGGCAAGCTCCGCGGCTATATCTCAGCCTCCAAGGTGGAACAGTTGGAGTCCCCGGAGTTCTGAGTCCGTCAATCCTGAATGGGTATGAGAATGTATATGGACTGAAAGTTGACTCATAATCCTCTAAAAACTAAAAACAAACGTTGTAAAGTTAAAAAAAATCCCGTTTTGTTTTGCTGTTTCTGAAAATATGTGTAACTTTGCAAACGCAATCGCGTAACGCATGCCCAGATGGCGGAATTGGTAGACGCGTTGGTCTCAAACACCAATGCCGCAAGGCGTGCCGGTTCGATCCCGGCTCTGGGTACCTTCAAAATGTCAATTAGCTTACAATCAGTTAGTTGGCATTTTTTTGTTTCTAATAATTCCCCTCTTTTTGCCGACTTATCAAGCATCATCTCCCCACTGTGCGTATGTACATCCTCGTCCTCACAGTCGTTCGTCGCATGACCAAATCATCTACACTGGGGGCGTGGACGTTCTCGTCCGCGCCAACCGTCGAGGGCTCGATGCCCGAGACGGTTGAAATCCCCTGTCCCAACCACACCGATTCCGTCAGCAGTAGAGACGCGCCGTGGTGCGTCTTCAAATCCTGTCGCACCCAAATCTTCAAAACCTCCCCGTCCAACCTGCTCTACCTTAAAATGCAATTAATCTACTAATACTTCCCAGAAACCGCCTTTATCTGGACCCACTCGACGAACAACACCTTGCTCTTGTAGTTTCTTGATGTTTCTCGCAATGTTTCTCCTGTCAATACCTATTATTTCAGCCATTTTAGTGGTTGAAATATAAGGATCCTCCTTTATCAAGTCGATAATTTTCTGTGACGTTTTCTGTGACGTTTTCTGTGACGCGTCTGTGACGTTTTCTGTGGCATTCACCTTTTCTGTGACATTTACATTCACCTTTTCATCATTTACATTCACCTTTTCAGTCACCTTTGGTACCGTAATCTTCAAGATGAACTCATCAGTCCTGAAAGATGGAACATTCGCACCATTAGCCTCCTGTTCACGACAGATACGGTCAAAGCCCTCGCCGAACTCCTTCACAAAGTGATATGCTTTGAGGAAGGCTGCTATCTTGGGATTACGAGAGAAATGGGTGTGCCGGATATTATTGGGCTTCACCTGTCCAGGGAGTTTGCCAGGAGACTCGAACACCAACCGGTCATCAAACATTTTGATTTGTATTTCCGTACCCTTGATATTGTAGGCTCTGTGGCAGCAAGCGTTGACTGTCATCTCTTGAATGACGAACTCAGGGTAGTCGCGTTTTGTTACGAACTGGGCATGTTGCCCCAGAAACGTATGCTCGCGAACCTGAGTCTCGATAAACTCAATCGTCTTCTTGATCTAGTTCAAGATAGTTCCCTCAAATGTAACATCCTTGATGACGTTCATCTCGGCTCCGACCTTCTCGTCAACACCTTTAGTTGTCCTAGTATTATCCGAAACTCCAATGGCAATCACACCACCGTCAGCATTGGCAAATGCTACGATGGGCACTGCCAAAGCCTTTGGTTCTATTTGAATGCTCTTGCAATCAAATGTTTGGTCTTCTTTCCGGGTTATTATTTCTTGTATGGTCATTATTATAATAGAGGAATACTTATGCTAAGTTAAAGTGTCTCTTATCATGAGGTCACAGCAATCCATCTGCTATCAAACCACTGACGACGTTTTTGCCATTGCTCTGCAGCCTGTAGAGCATGGGACTTGAAAATGCCAAAGTCCATTGTCAGCGGGTAAATACGTTGGTTTGTTTCTTTGGCCGACAGCACATACATGCCGTGCCAACCATTTTCACGGAACTCTTCTGAGCTACCATTAATCATACTGACAAATTTGGGAAGACGCAGGAAATCACCATCTAACACGAAGACCACACTCCAGAAAAACGATTGCATAGCATGGATGGATGGCTCCCTGTCGCGAGTCACTCGGTCACGAATACTCGTTTTTGCTTGCACGCAACCAAAGCAGAACTTCTTTCCTTCAATAGTCAAGATGCCGTACAAGTCAAAGATATTGGCCTTTATTTGCTCTTTCAGCCAACTAATATCCCGTGGCTCATTGGCCAGTTCACCAGCTTTAATCAACGTGTTAAGGTCGCGCTGCAATATAATTTCAACACCCGTTCCATAAAGTGCAAGAGAAGCTAATTCTTTGACCATCTCTTCGAAAGCATGACCGCTTGATTTTTTCCAACTTTGGTCGGCACTAATGACTTTATTGATGGTTTCGAGATCTGAAATCCCCGATTTTCGGAATAAATGAGCACGATAGATAGCACTCCACAACTCTGCTACTGGTTCATCAGGAAATTGACGCAAGGCTTTGGTGATTGCAATGCGTATGGCTGATTTTTGGGCCTCGCGGTCAAAGTCATCTGCAAGTTTATTGGATACAGGGGATTTATGCTCTGCTTTCAATTCTTGAAAGCAGCGTGTGTATTCATTCTGATAGGTTCTCAGACAATATTCGTAATACTTATTTTCCATATATGATAACTAATCATTTGTTTCAAAAAGTTCTATGATTTTCTTTCCCCATGCGTAGGCCAGCAATGGTGGTACTGCATCACCGATTTGCTCATACTTGTCCTGTACAGTACGGTCAATGTGAGGTACGATATATGGACCACCTGCGAAGTTATACGAGTCTGGAAAAGACTGTAATCTGGCACATTCTCGGACTGTTAATGCTCGATCATAGTCTGGATGTACAAATTCGTCTAGACAATGGCTTGTTACAGTAGGGGAAGGTTCATCGGGCAGCAGGCGATAGTTGCGCTTAATAAACATTTTCTTCGGTAAGATGCGTTCATCTTGCAAGCGTTCACGTTCATCGCCCTGATATCGGTCAAACAGGGATTTCAAACTTTCGCCCTGTCTAAGTAAAGCAAAGCGTTTGAGCGTACATTCGCGGTGTTTCATAGGCATGTGGTTCATGATGCTTTTCGAAGACATCATCTCTCTGCCCCAAAAAGCATCGTTGCGCATCAATTGCTCAAAATCAGAATGTTCGTCTGTATATTCTTTGCCTTCTTGATTGCTGTTAGCTATTACATTAGGAAGACCTGCCAACGCTTCTTTCACCGTTACTATAGGACTGTCTAATGGTTTTGGTATCCCGAGTTTCCATTCTGGAAAACGGCAGGCGAGAATGAAGAAGCGATTCCGCTTCTGTGGTACGCCATATTTAGTGGAATCCAGAACCACCTCAATATAGTTCCCATACCCAGCTGCACGGAGTTCTCTTTTGAGGATGTTAACTATCAAATCTCCTGATTGCTTAGCCTCTCGCTTTGAGGTAATGGCTGGCACATTCTCAAAGAGTATCATTTTCGCATTAGCTATTTGCGCTATACGAATTCCTTCGCGGAACAGGAATTGGCGGTCATCATAGAATGAACGAGAAGTGTTGCCTGCTGTTGAAAAAGTCTCACAAGGCATACCAGATGTAACTAAATCTACACCGTTGGCTGGAATGTAGGGAACTATCTGTTCTGCCATCACTTCACGAATGTCTGAGTGGATTACGTGTACTTCGGGGTGATTAGCTGTATAGGTCTCACAACAACTCTTGATATATTCGATAGCAACCAATGTCTGCATACCAGCAGCATGCAACCCTGTGCATATTCCACCAGGACCGGCAAAACAATCAATGTGAGTTAGTTTCCCTTTCTGGATTCTCACATCGCCCTCATTAAAAACAATTGTATCTTCGAGGGCTACAGTTTGCTTTTTGCCTGCCTCAGAAAGGGCGGCCAAAGTGGTATCTGTAAAAGAGTTCCAAATGTTCAGTCGGTGTGGATGATATTGTTCGAACAGACGCTTTACAAACTGTAACTCAAAAACGAGACGCAAATCCTTAGGGTCGTTATCCGGCTCACCCTCTTTTCTTGTTCCCACACGTGCAATCTTTATCAAGTACAAGTCGCGAAAGCCCGTAAAGCCTAGTCCACATTTCGTGCCAAAGTATGGAATGAAATAGTATAGCTTGTTAAGGGCAATGGTCGAAGGGAACTCTTTACCGGTATAGTATATTTTTGCAGTACCATCAAGAAAATGACGGGTGTTGTCTTTCTTGACATTGCAGATAAGAACATTCTTAGAAACATCCAAATTGTCCAAGTCAATCTCCTGACTCGAATTCTGGATAATCTCCTTAGGGTATTCCATTTGCAACTGGAATAAATCCAATTGCTGAGGTTGCTGTTTTTTATATTTGCCTGCCATTATAATTGTTTTTTTTGCTCATCAACATCTTCATATCTTCGCTTGTCAAATGGAATTCTATTTTTTGATATCTCCTGGGCGCAACAGACTTTCATATATAATGCCTCGTTCTGTGAGCATCTTACGAACTGCGGCATTGTTGTCGACATATTCCCGTGTGATAGATGCCTTGCTTTGAAGTTTTTTGGTATGGATATTTACATTGGTCATTTCATCAGCAAGATCTTTAGCCATTGTGTCAATACCCGATGTAATTTTCTTCTCAGCATCGAAGTCTACCTCCAACAATTCTTTGATATCAACTTGAAGCAGGCGGGCAATTTCTACGAATTGTGCCATAGAGGGCTGTATCTTGTTGGTTTTCCAGCGGGAGACAGTCATGTCGGTGACACCCATCTGTTCGGCAAGCCATCGGTTGGTAATCTGCTTGTCGGCCAATACCACTCTGATTCTGTTCAGACAATCGTATTTCGTCATCTATTCTGTTTTTTATCTATTTTCATGTGCAAAGATAAACATAATTTGTTAAATTACCTAATTTGATGTTGAATTATATCTTAATATTTAGCACTTTTTGATTTCGGTCTTCTTGTTTTGCTGCCAACCTCAACAAAACAATCCTTTAACTCCTTTATTCCTTATAAATTCTATTTCTAGAAAAATGTAGTATAGCCCGTGGAAAAGTGGCAATAAACGCAGATTTCTACGGCCTATAGCGCTTTTTTTGTGCTAAGTAAACGTATAATAATAAGTTGCCTCACCTCTCAAATCGTCAAAGAGTATAATGTTGTTGACGTTAATATAATAACAGAGTATTCAAAATAAATTCCAAGACATTTTTAGGCCTATTCCACATTTTCCCGCCCACGCTCCCGGTGTCGGGTGCCCATTGTGTCTCCGTTTCCTTTGTCCCCATGGGGCTCCAGACTGGCATCCACCTCTTTCAGCCCCGCCTACGTTCCCGGTGTTGAGTGGATTCCGCCCCATCCAGCAAAGTGCTGTTCGTACGCTGCGTTGCCAACGCAGCCCCCATATACCCCTAAGAGGAAGGGAGTTGCTTCCGGTATTCCGACGGCGACATGCCCATCGTCTTTGAGAACATACGTGAGAAATAGAGCGCGTCCTCGATGCCGAGCTTGTAGCAGATTTGGTTGATGTGCAGGTCGGTCTCACGCATCATGGTGCATGCCAGCTTGATTTTCATGTTGTTGAAATAGGCAAGTGGACTGACTCCGGTTTGCTGCTTGAAGAGAGCAGAGAAACGTGTGGAAGAGTAGCCGACATACTGCAGGATGTCCTTTAGTGTGATTTTCCGCTCGATGTTCTCCTTCATGAAGTGGATGGCCGCCTCGACCACGTTGATGGAATCAGCCTTGTTTTCAGTGCTGTCCTTGGGCTGGTCGTGGTGTGACACCTTCCTGTACTGGCGCAGGTAGCGGAGTGAGGCCAGGTAATAGTGGAGAAGGCTGGTCGCGAATCGAAGGTCCTCGATTCCGTCCCCGTTGTGCAGGGTTGAGAGTATTTCCTCGAAAATGTTGTTGCGGTTGTGGATGTTGGAGTTGATGGCGACCTTGACGTCCTGCGGCTTGTCCGCTCCGTCGGCATAGATGGATGAGTGGTCGCCTTGGAAGTGTACCCAGTAGATGGTCCACTGGTCTCCTTCCGTTGCTCCGTACTCGTGGGGTACACCGGCCGGAAGAATGAAGTACTGGTTGGCGTGGACCTTGTACTCCATTCCGTTGAGGCGGTAGAAGCCACTTCCGTCGACGCAGTAGATGAGAACATACTGTTCGATTCCCTCAGTGCGTATTCGGTGGTGATGCTCGGCCTTAGGATAATAGCCGATGTCAGTGATGTAGAGGCTTCGGACCAGCGGGTCCTTTCGCTCAATCTCTATATACATAGGCGGGAGCACGATGGAGCGCTCACCTTGAAAGCCATCTTTGCGTTTTATCATGATTGGAGGAGCTATGTGAAAAGTAAAAAGTGAATAGTGAAATGTGAAAAATATAGTTACTTCTGCCAGCTGGATTTCAATAAGTTTTTGGGGTATGAAGATGCCCCGTGGGTCGTCTCTGCTGCAAATATATACATTTTTTTTGTTACATGATACCCATTGGTAAAAAAATCCATGTTTTTGAGTGGAAATTTCTATATGAGGGTGTCGAAAAAGGTTGTAAATTTGCAAAAGAAAAGGAATTTTTATTGCTAGATGCTCTAGACTTTCTGGATGCTCTAGATATTCTAGATTTTCTAGAGGATAGGTTCCAACTCATTATCAATAGTAACTCTAACTGACGAATATATGCATAGCAAAGGATTCATTTATTTTATCTGCCTCGTGTCGGCGATGGGTGGTCTGCTCTTCGGCTACGACTGGGTGGTGATCGGCGGTGCGAAACCGTTCTATGAGTTGTATTTCGGTATCAGTGACTCCCCTTTGATGCAGGGTGTTGCGATGACGACCGCCTTGATAGGCTGTCTGGTTGGTGCGATGGTGGCTGGCGGTGCTGCCGACCGTTACGGCCGCAAGCCGTTGCTGATGCTGTCTGCCGTGCTTTTCACCGTGTCTGCAATAGCGACGGGGCTGTTCAATGACTTCACGATGTTCAATATCGCCCGTTTCATCGGAGGTGTGGGCATCGGAGTGGCTTCCGCCCTGGCACCGATGTATATCGCAGAGGTGAGCCCTCCCGATATCCGCGGCCGTATGGTCAGCCTGAACCAGATGACAATCGTGCTTGGCATCCTGTCGGCTCAGGTGGTGAATATGCTGTTGGCTCGCGACACGACGATGGCTGAGTCGCAGGCATGGAATGTGGAGTGGGGCTGGCGCTGGATGTTCTGGGCCGAGACCCTTCCCGCCGCCTTGTTCCTGGTGATGAGTTTCTTTATTCCGGAGAGTCCTGTCTATCAGCAGCTGAAGGCATCTTCCAAGACTGAGAAGAAAGAGAAGACCGGCCTTCGCGAGCTGTTCAAGAAGAAATACGGACGCGTGCTGCTGCTGGGCTTGGTGATAGCCGTGTTCCAACAGTGGTGTGGCACGAACGTGATCTTCAATTATGCCCAGGAGATATTCGTGGGGGCGGGCTTCGACGTGGACGGTATGTTCATCAACATCGTCATCACCGGCATAGCCAACGTGGTGTTCACCTTCATGGCACTTTATACGATAGAGAAGTGGGGTCGCCGGACGCTGATGCTGATAGGTGCCGGTGGGCTTGGACTGATTTACCTGACTCTGGGCACCTGCTATTTCCTCGGCATGACCGGCTTTGCGATGGTGGCGCTGGTGGTTGCTGCCATCTCAGTCTATGCGATGACGCTGGGTCCTGTGACATGGACGCTGCTGGCAGAGATTTTTCCTCACCGCGTGCGTGGCATCGCGATGGCCACATGCACGTTCGCGCTGTGGGTGGGCTGCTGTACGCTGACATTCTCCTTCCCGTCGATGAACGCGGCGCTCGGCAGCAGTGGCACCTTCTGGATTTACTCAGCCATCTGCTGCTGTGCATTCATCTACCTCTTCCGCAACTGTCCCGAGACCAAAGGAAAAAGCCTCGAGGAACTGGAAAAAGAACTGACATAGCCTCTGATCGTTTAACTTCGATGTTTCGATTCCTCGACTTTTCGATTCCTCGAAACCTCGACATCCCTAACAAAATAACTAACTTCCCTCTAAACTCTAAACTCTAAACTTTAAATTAAATATGGTAAAAGCTTGGCGAGAAATCGTGACAATACCGACTTATGAGGTCGGCAAACCGGAGAAAACCCCGATGTTTCTAGAGAAACGTGTCTATCAGGGCTCAAGCGGAGTGGTGTATCCCTACCCCGTGATAGAGACGATGAGCGACAAGAAGACTGACAAGGAATACCTGGCTGTATGGCTGGAGAACGAGTATATCAAGGTAATGGTGCTGCCGGAGTTGGGCGGCCGCGTTCAGATGGCCTACGACAAGCTGAAGGAGCGTCATTTCGTCTATTACAACCACGTTGTGAAGCCCGCGCTGGTGGGTCTGCTGGGTCCCTGGATCAGCGGCGGCATCGAGTTCAACTGGCCTCAGCACCACCGCCCGACCACATTCATGCCCGTTGACACCTGCATCGAGGAGAACGAAGACGGAAGCGTGTCGGTATGGGTGAGTGAGGTGGAGAAGATGTTCCACCAGAAGGGGATGGCCGGTTTCACGCTCCGTCCTGGCTGCGCTTACCTGGAAATCAAGGGGGTGGTGTATAACAGGACGGACGTACCGCAGACTTTCTTGTGGTGGGCGAACCCGGCTGTGGAGGTGAACGACTATTACCAGAGCGTGTTCCCGCCTGACATCAACGCCGTCTTCGACCATGGGAAACGGGCCGTCTCCTCCTTCCCCATTGCCACCGGAACTTATTACAAGATGGACTATTCCGCGGGTGTGGACATCTCCAACTACCGCAACATACCTGTTCCAACCTCATATATGGGAGTGAATTCCCGATTCAACTTCGAGGGGGGCTACGAGAACGACACGAAGGCGGGCATGCTGCACGTGGCAAGCCACCATTATTCTCCAGGCAAGAAGCAGTGGACATGGGGCAACGGCGACTTCGGAAAGGCATGGGACCGAAACCTCACAGATGAGGCCACTCCGGAGGAGGCCGACCGCTGGCATATCGACCGACAGGGGTTCCGGCCCTATATCGAGCTGATGGCGGGTGTATATACGGAGAATCAGCCCGACTTCACGTGGCTGATGCCTTATGAGGAGAAGCGGTTCACTCAATATTTCATGCCTTACCGGGAACTGGGCGTGGTGAAAGAGGCGTCGAAGGACCTTATCCTGAACATCGACCCGGCGGAAGACGGAAAAGTACAGTTCAAAGTGTTCGCTACCTCCAGCCAGCTGGTTCATGTCGTCTTGAGAAACGACGACGGGCAGGTCTATTATGAGGATGAGGTGACCATCACACCGGAGGAACTGCTGAGTGAGCTTGTCGACGTGGAAGGTGCTCCGTTCGGATGTCTGACACTCGAGCTTCGCAAGCGCTTCTCTTACGGCGAGCGGACCGTGCTGAGCTGGCATGCCGAGCCGGACGAGATACGCCCGATCCCTGACAGCGCAGAGGCGGCCCTGCTTCCCCATCAGATCAAGACCAACGAGCAGCTGTACCTGACCGGCCTGCATCTCGAGCAATACCGTCATGCCACGTGGCTTGCCACCGACTACTACGAAGAGGCACTCCGTCGTGACCCCGACGATATCCGCTGTCTGAACGCCATGGGACTGTGGTATATCCGCAAAGGTCGTTTTGCCCTTGCCGAGGACTATCTGCGCAAGGCCGTCCGACTGAGCCAGAAGCGCAATCCGAATCCTTATGACGGTGAGCCGATTTTCAACTTGGGTCTGGCGTTGAAATACCAGGGTAAGCTCGACGAGGCCTACGAGCGGTTCTGGAAAGCTTCCTGGAACAAGGGCTGGGCTGACGCAGCCTATTTCGAGGCGGCCAAGATCAGCACGGCGCAGGGCCGCTACGAGGATGCGCTCGACGAGATCGACCGCTGTCTTGACAACAACTGGCACAACCACAAGGCACGGGCGCTGAAGGCAGCTCTGCTGCGTAAGACCGGCCGTAAAGACGAGGCGCTGGCGCTGATTGTGGAGTCGCTGCGGTTCGACCGATTCAACTACGGATGCCGCTATGAGCAATACTTGCTCACGGGCGAGGAGAATGTGTTGGCTGAGCTGACGCTGATGATGCGCAACAGCAGCCAGAACTACGACGAGCTGGCACTGGATTATGCCGCTGCAGGACTGAAGGAGGAGGTGTCTGACATTTGGTGCTTCGCCATCAGCAAGGGGGCGGTCAGCCCGATGACATATTATTACCTGGGACGTTATGAGGAGGCGGAGCAGGCCTGTCCTGACTATTGCTTCCCCAACCGGCCAGAGGATATACAGGCGCTGGAGAAGGCGAAGGAGCTGAATCCGGAAGGGGCGAAAGCCCCTTACTATCTCGGATGCCTCTACTATGCTGCCCGTCAGTATGACCTCGCCGTTCAGAACTGGGAACTATCTGCGGAGAAAGATCCTGAGTTCCCCATGGTGTGGCGCAACCTCGCTCTTGCTCGCTTCAACAAGCAGGACCGACAGGATGAGGCTTTGGAGTATATGGAGAAGGCGTTCGACCTCGACGAGAGCGATGCCCGTATGCTGATGGAGCTGGACCAGCTTCACAAGCGTATGCAGTGCCCGCATGAACAGCGCCTGCAGTTCATGCAGCTCTATCCGGAGCTGATCAAGCGTCGTGACGACCTGGTGCTGGAGGAGATCACCCTGCTCAACCAGCTGGGACGCTACGAGGAGGCGATGGTGAAGCTTGACGCCCACCGCTTCCATCCTTGGGAAGGCGGAGAGGGAAAGGTGTCGACGCAGTATCAGATTTGCCGTGTGGCGCTGGCGAAGTGTTGTCTGGATCATCCGGAGGACAAGACCCTGGTGAAGCGTGCCGTCAAGCTGCTGAGTGAGTGTCTCGACTATCCGTCTCATCTCGGAGAAGGAAAGCTCTTTGGCGCGCAGGAGAACGACTTTTATTACTATCTGGGTGTGGCTCACGAGGCGCTGGGCGATGAGCAGGAGGCACGCCGCTGCTGGGAGGCGGCGACGAAAGGGCCTCAGGAGCCTGCTGCTGCCATGTACTACAACGACGCAAAACCCGACAAGATCTTCTATCAGGGCATGGCGCTCCTCAAGCTCGGCAGGCAGGATGAGGCGCATGGCCGCTTCTACAAGTTAATAAACTACGGGAAGCAGCACCTCTTCGAAAAGCAGGTGATGGACTATTTCGCTGTGTCGTTGCCCGACCTCCTCATCTGGGAGGACTCACTCGACAAGAAGAACCAGATCCACTGCAACTATATGCTTGCCCTCGGATATTATGGTATGGGAGACAAGGCTCATGCCCTCCGCTACCTCCATGCGGCCGAGCAGTTGGACATCAACCGGCAGGACATCCAGCAGTTCAGTAGCTTTTTGGCTTTTTGATGTTTTTCTTGCGGACGGAATAAGTTGCAAGACGCTGGCGGGGCGTCTCTACAAGGAATAGTTTCTTAGCTGTAAGTCCAAAAAAAATCGAGTTACAGCTAAGAAACTTTATTTTTTTGATAGCCGGAATTTGATAAGTTCTGTTTTGCATAATATTTGCATAAAATAATGTATAATCTGCCAAATCTATATAAAAAACACTATATTTGGCTGATTATAACACTATAATCTGCCAAATCCATATAAAATTCACCACATTTGGCTGATTATAACATTATAATCTGCCAAATCCATATAAAATTCACCACATTTGGCTGATTATAACACTATTTTTATCAAAAAAACGAAATAATTAGCACATTTGGCTATTAGTTATTGATTTTTTCTGTATATTTGCATAAAAATTATTGAATATGCTCATAGGAAGAAAAAAAGAAATCAACGAGCTCATGGAAGCGTACAAATCCGAAGAGTCTCAGTTTGTGGTGGTTTACGGTAGACGGCGTGTTGGGAAAACTTTCCTTGTTAGAAACGTGTTTAAGGGAATAATCACCTTCTCAGCGTCTGGCCAGGCTAATGGATCGCTAAAAGAACAGTTGTTTGGGTGGAAGTCTTCGTTGAGAGACGCAGGATTTAAAGTTGACAAAACTCCCGAATCATGGTTGGAGGCATTCGATATGCTCAAAGAGTTGGTGAAACTGTCATCTGCTGAGAAGAAAGTGATTTTCATTGATGAATTGCCATGGTTCGACACTCCACGCTCCAAATTTGTGAATGCGCTCGAGTTTTTCTGGAATGGATGGGCGTCTGGAAGAGACGATGTGTTGTTGATAGTCTGTGGCTCAGCTACATCATGGATTATCAATAACTTGTTCAAGAACCATGGAGGTCTTCATAACCGAGTGACACAGAGGATTCTTCTTCAGCCTTTCAACTTACATGAATGTGAGGCTTATATGAAAAGCAAAGGAATTCATTTAAGCAGATACGACGTGCTGGAGGGATACATGGTTATGGGGGGGATTCCGTTCTATTGGTCGTTTGTGGAAAGAGGACTAAGCATGGCTCAAAATATTGATAATTTGTTTTTTGCAAAATCAGGAAAACTTCATTATGAGTTTAATGAATTATATCATTCCCTTTTCCGTTACCCTGACACATATATCAACATCATCAAGGCGATTGCGAAAACGCAGGCCGGCATGTCGAGGAACGAACTACTTAAGGTATGCAAACTGCAAAGCAACGGTAAGATCTCAACGATACTGGAGGAACTTGAACATTGCGGATTCATTCGTAAATTTCCTCATTACAATTCGAAAAAGGATACCATTTACCAACTGATTGACAACTACACAATTTTCTATCTGAAATTCTTTCAACATAATCAGGAGAATGATGAGGCGTTTTGGCTCAGTCACTATTTATCGTCAGTAAGAAAGTCATGGGTCGGATTTGCCTTTGAGCGGGTTTGCTTTCAGCATATACCCCAAATCAAGCAGGCTCTGGGCATCAGTGGGGTTGCAAGTCGAATCTGCTCGTGGAGAATTGGACAATCCGATGATGGAGAACGTGGTGCTCAGATTGACATGCTGATTGACCGTGCCGACAACATGGTAAATGTCTGTGAAATGAAATTCTCCACAAAGCCTTACGTCCTCAGTCAAAAAGACTATGACGATATCATCCACAAAATAGACAGATTTGGAAATGCCACCAAGAACAGCAAAAGCATTAACGTCATATTAGTGACCCCAAACGGACTGTCGCATAGTGCCCATTGGGGGATTATACAAAAAACTGTGACTGCCGACGACCTGTTTAAGGAATGACATGGAGTTATCCTGATACATCTCAGCCCTCCGTATAGCACTTGCCTGCCAATACGGGGGGGATTATTTGATTTCCTCGAGCTGGCCGGTCTCGGAGTCGATGATGAATCCCCTGACGGTGACGTCGGCTGGGACGAGGGGGTGGGACTTGATGGTCTGTACGGTCCTGCGGACGGACTCAGGCGTGTCCTTGAATCCTTCGAGCCATTGGGTGAGGTCGATGCCGCACTTGCGGATGGTGTCAAGTGTGTGGTCGGTGATGCCGCGGCTGATCATCTCATCATGGAAATGGTCGTAGCTCATGTGGCAGGCGCCGCAGTGGCTGTGTGCTACGACCATGATCTCCTCAACTCCCAACTCGTAGATGGCCACGATGAGGCTGCGCATGGCGGAGTCGAAGGCGGAGATGACGAGTCCTCCCGCGTTCTTGATGATTTTGGCGTCTCCGTTCTTCAGTCCGAGGGCGGCAGGCAACAGTTCCGTAAGCCGTGTGTCCATGCACGAGAGGACGGCGAGCTTCTTGTCAGGGTATTTGTCGGTGAGGTATTTCTCGTAGGCTTTCTCAGCCACAAACTGCTTGTTGTATTCAATTATCTGGTCAATCATGATTTCCTGGGATTTATGTTATGGTTCAGATCAATGTCCAAAAAAGATTATTCGAAAAAATTCGTTAGATTATTTCATGATTTCCTCTTTGTCATGGCATAGTTCAAACAAGTTTAGTACACCTTTGAACTTAGCGTCTTCTGCTTCGCTTTCGTTCCTCTGCTCGCATAAGCCGAGTTCTGCACCTCCTCATCGCACAATCGATTATCAATCGATTCTGTGCTGAGTTCTGCTCATCTGACAAATTCGGAAATTCGTGTTCGAAAAAACATCCGCAACGAAAGCACTTCGAATTCCATCGCCTGAGTAAATAAATTCTTCATTTTTCATTCTTCATTTTTCACTTAAGTGATGTGAAAAAAATAACTTGCCTCACCATCCAGTTGACTGTAGGGACTTACTTTATGTATGTCCGTCCATGGTTCAGAGTACCCGTTTATGTATGTCCGTC
>FLNV01000735.1_pt1 | contig 57684 bp, 42 predicted proteins | sample 1140351 | NCBI WGS metagenome assembly FLNV01 (sample SAMEA3878207, study PRJEB12797) | bioreactor metagenome | biome: Moose rumen | place: Sweden | collected 2011-10
CCCCCCGCCGCACATGCTCCATCGTGTAGCGCGTAACCTGCTGGAAATACTCGCTGTGGCAGTCGGTCACCTCTATGCGGCAGCCATATCTGTCGGCCAAGGCCGTGGCCAGCTCTATGTCCTCCTCGGCCGAACAACTCCACTGCTGGGCATCGTCCTCCGGTCCTATCTTGATGTAGAAGCAATCGGGGCGTATGCCCTCGCGGTGCAGCAGGGCCAGCGCCACGGCACTGTCAACCCCGCCGCTGAGCAACAGGGCCACGCGCCGTCCCCTTGCCTCGGCGCAGGGCGAAGAGCCGGACGCGATGTCCGTGTCTGCTTTTGACGTCATGTGGTTTCTCCTTTTTTTTTGCGGCGCAAAAGTAGTGATTTTTGGCGAGACCGCAAAAAGAAATCCGCTAATTCTCCACAGTGCCCGGTTTTTTCAGCATAAGTCATTCTGGATATTGCGGTTTTCTCTGGGACAAAATCCAGGCAAAATACAGACAGCTGCCGGACCGCAATCGGACAAAATAACGTTGCAGTGTAAATATTTTTTGCATATATTCTTGCTCGTTTGGAGAAATATGTGTAATTTTGCGCGTCAATTTATTAAGTCGAGAACAACGTTGCAACATTACAACCAATTAATCAAATATGAAAAAACCATTATTTTATTCGATGTGCGTGCTGACCGTTGCTGCCAGCTGCTCGAAGGTTGCAGACGTCTATGACGGTCCGCAGGAGCCCTCAAAGGAGGAAATTAGTAGGAACGTGACCGATGTGTTCGGCGTCCAGTTTGACGACAATCAGGACTGGGCCATGATGAAGAGCGGCACGGTGACTATCGTTGCCGACGTGGCCGACTTCGCCACCGTGCGTGTAGAGGTGCTGACGGCCAATCCCTTCGTCCACAAAGACGCAAAGGTGCTGAACAGTGCTGCGGCCACGACAGGCCAGAAGGTGACCCTGGCCTACGACGCCCCCGACAACGCAGACACCATCTACGCTGCCTGCGTGAACGACAAGAACTACTATCGTGTCCAGCCCTTCGTGGTTGGCCAGGCTCAGGTTTCATTCAAGAGCAGCAGCAGAAGCATTGGCCGCACGCGTGCCGTGGTGAACATGCCGCAGATTACGAGTGAGGCTCGCCTCTCAGACAATGCGCAGCACGTGCAGAACGGTGTGGAGCAGTGGGTAGGCTCAGGCTGGGACGACCGCTTCTTCGACATAGACGCCACCATAGAGGAGGTGGAGGACTTCACCGAGACCGAGCGCAAGGAACTATACAACACCATCACTGGCATTATGCCCGAGAACACCAGCAACATCGACAAGGTGCTTGAGAGCCAGTATCTGATCAACACCAGCAACTATTTCTATGCCGACGGAACCTCAGAGCCCATCAAGATTACGCCGGTGCGCTGCGGTGCCGATTTCCTGGGCTGGGAGTCGCTCTACTACTACTATTATGACCCGGCCGACCTGGAGGGAAAGAGCGACGACGAGCGCGCAGACTACATCAAGCACCTGCCAAAGTTCAAACTGCTGGAGTGTGCCGACGCACTCGTAGGACTTGACAAAGGCAACACCATCGAGGAGCGCGTGGCCTACGCCAGGAGCCACACCAGCAGCTGGCGCAACACCACCCGCCGCAGCCGCACCTACACACTGGCCTATTTCGACCAGGCCGAGCAGGGCGCACAGGGCTCTTACACCTTCCCCGCAGGCTACCGTATCGGACTGATGTTCCGTGTCGAGGAACGTCCGGCCAACTCGAGCGTGATGACAAAGGGCGCCAACTTCTATGCCGACAGCCTGCTGAACAACGAGATCAACAAGTTTGGCCCGCTGTGGTATGGCTGGAACAGCGCCGTGCGCAAGCAGCAGAACAACTACCTGGGCTACAACCGCTCGCGTGCAGCCGTGTTCAGCGCCAACGGCAAGGCTTACATCGGATTTGAGGACTACGTGGATGCCGACTTCAACGATGTGGTGTTCGAGGTGTCGGGCGGCGTGACGCTGTTTGAGGACAGCATCCAGCTGGACAAGAACGTATATACCTACGCCTTCGAGGACACACGTCTGGGCGACTACGACATGAACGACGTGGTGATAAAGGCGCAGCGCGTTGACCGCACACATGTGCAGCTCAACGTCGTGGCAAGCGGTGCCAAGGACGAACTGTACATCAGGGGCATTGACAGCCAGAAGCTGACGGGTAGTGAGGTGCATGCCCTGTTTGGCCAGAAGAACGACACCTTCATCAACACCGTGCGCAACGAGCAGGTCTTCGAGCCTGTGTCGGACGTGATAACCGTGCCGGCCGACTTCAGTTTCACCGAGCAGGGACGCGACCTGTACATATATAACAAGACCAAGGGCTACGAGGTGCGGCTGTCAGAGAAGGGTGAGGACCCGCACGGCATCCTCATTCCCTACGACTGGCGCTATCCCGTGGAATACATGTGCGTCAAGAATGCCTATCTGCAGTTCAACAACTGGGGTGCAAAGAAGGTGGACGAGACCGACTGGTACAAATTCCCCGAGGAAAACAAGGTTTACTAAAACGATACCTGTACTCCACTTCAGGGTACAAAAACAAGATAAGGCAGGCTCCCCTCAGCTTCGGCTGAAGGGAGCCTTCTTTAGAAAACTTTAACTAAACTATCCACCTGTAGAATCGAATATTTTCGAGCAAAGGACAAATGGCGTAGAAAAACGCCATTCTGAGGCATGTCTGCTATGGTGCTGTACGCCAGGTTGTTGGAAAAGCGGCAGCTGTCTTGCCTCGCAACAGGGGCCCCGTTACGCTGCAACGGAGGCCCCATTACGCTGCAACGGAGGCCCCGTTACGCTGCAACGGAGGCCCCGTTACACTGCAGCGGAGGCTCCACTGCAGTGCAGCTGAGGCCCATTTGCGATGGAAAGAAATGCCGTTGCCGCACACAGGAACAAACAATCTGTTGGGCTGTGGCACAAATCCCAACAACCAACAGTTCCTTTCTATCTAAAAGTGCAGAAAACTCGTGCAGGATGCTTGCATGTTTCAAATACTTTCCGTACCTTTGCGCTGTCACTTATAACATTCCCATCCACACATGAAAAAGAACCTACTGACACTATTGTTGCTGGTCACATGCGCCAGCATAGCCGCCCAGACTGCGGTTGACGGCCAGAAAGGACAGTCCGGGCGGCTGTCTGTAAGGAGCGGCGAGCTGTGGCCCGACGACAGCGGGCGCCACATCAACGCTCACGGTGGCGGCATACTGGTATATCAGGGCGCCTACTACTGGTTTGGCGAACACAAGGCCAATCGCACGTCGAGTGCGCTGGTAGGTGTGACGTGCTACAAATCGACCGACCTTCTGAACTGGCACTACTGCGGCGTGGCCCTTGCCGTCAGCGACGAGCGAGGCAGCGACATAGAGCGCGGCTGTGTGCTGGAGCGTCCGAAGGTGATATACAATAGTTCGACCAAGCAGTTTTGCATGTGGTTCCATTTGGAACTCAAGGGCCATGGCTACGATGCTGCTCGCTACGGCGTGGCTGTAAGCGACAGCCCCGAGGGCCCTTACCGCTTCCTCTATTCGTCGCGCGCCAACGCAGGCAAGTGGCCTGTGGAGTTCGGCCGGAAGGAACTGGCCGTGCTCGACACCATGCAGGCGCAGCACTTTGCCGAGTGGTGGACACCCGCGTGGCATGAGGCCGTCAGAGCCGGACTCTTCGTGAAGCGTGACTTCGCCAACGGCCAGATGTCGCGCGACATGCAGCTCTTCGTGGACGACGACGGGCAGGCATACCACATATTCTCGTCGGAAGACAACCTCACGTTGCACATAGCCCAGCTGACCACCGACTACCTGCACCACAACGGCCGCTACACCCGTGTGGCGCCTGCGGGCCACAACGAGGCTCCCGCCCTGTTCAAGAAGGACGGCACCTACTGGATGATAACCTCGGGCTGCACGGGCTGGGATCCCAACGAGGCGCGCCTTTTCTCGGCTACAAGTATCTGGGGGCCGTGGACTCAGCACCCCAACCCCTGTGTAGGACCGAAGGCCGAGATCACCTTTGGCGGGCAGAGTACATACGTGCTTCAGGTGGCCGACCGCTACATCTTCATGGCCGACATGTGGCGTCCGCGCCACCCCAGCGATGCCCGCTACATCTGGCTGCCCATAGACTTTGAGCAGGGCAAGCCCGTCATCAGGTGGCAGGACGAATGGAAAATTGAAGATTGAAGATTGAAAATTGAAAATTGAAGATTGTGCGGCTAAAGCCAATTGTCAATTATCAATTGTCAATTATCAATTATCAAGACATAGTTCCACCGGACAGTGGTCGCTGCCGACTATCTCGCCGTGGATGGCCGCTGTGCCGACGCGCGGCATGAGTCGCTCGCTGACCAGGAAATAGTCGATACGCCAGCCCACGTTGCGCTCGCGGGCACGCATGCGGTAGCTCCACCACGAATACTCCACGCTGTCGGGGTGCAGTCGGCGGTAGGTGTCGGCAAACCCGACCGAGAGCAGCTGTGTCATCTTCTGGCGCTCCTCGTCGGTGAAGCCGGCATTCATGTGGTTGGTCTTGGGATTGGCCAGGTCAATCTCCTCGTGGGCCACGTTCATGTCGCCACAGACAACCACAGGCTTGTGCGTGTCAAGCTGTTGCAGGTAGCTGCGGAAGGCATCTTCCCACTCCATGCGATAGCCCAGGCGGCGCAGTCCGTCCTGAGAGTTTGGCGTATAGACGCAGACAAGGTAGAAGTCTGTCAGCTCCAACGTCACTACGCGTCCCTCGTGGTCATGCTCTTCCACGCCTATGCCGCGCGTCACGCCGATGGGTGTATGGCGGGTATAGATGGCGGTGCCGCTGTAGCCTTTCTTCTCAGCATAGGCCCAGTAGCTCTCATATCCAGGAAACTGCAGGTCCAGCTGCCCTTGTTGCATCTTTGTCTCCTGCAGGCAGAAGAAGTCGGCGTCAAGATGGTTGAAACTGTCGGCGAAGCCCTTGCCCACGCAGGCCCGCAGACCATTGACGTTCCATGAAATCAGTCGTATCATGTTAGTTGAAGGTTGAGAATTGAGAGTTGAGAGACTCTAAAAGTACAGGCGCAAAGGTAAGCATAAACGGCGACACGGCAAAGCGAATGGGGCAAAAAAGTTGGAAGATATTTTGCCGTCTGCCATTTTTGTCTTATTTTTGCGGCGTATTTAACTGCACTGAAAGACTTATTGCATGGACAACACGTCGATAAACGCCTCAGAGGGAAGTCGTTGGGAACCGGAACCAGCCAAGCCGTCGGCATGGTATAGGTGGAAGAGTGGCTGTCTGGCGCTGTTGCTTGCGGCAGCCGCCGTGGCCACCCTGACGTGGCGTTGCGGCTGCGGCAGTCGGGTCACACAGTCGGCGGCCGACTCGCTACTGGCGGTGGCGACACCTACCGACACCACGGCCATGGTAGTAGTAATGGTGCAGCGCTGCTCCCGACTATATACCACAGAGTGGCACCTGCACAAGATTGTCACCCACGACGACGACCTGCGTCTGCGCGGACAGCTGCTGGGTCAAAGCTTCGACGTGGGCGTACCGGCTGGGCAGCGCAAGATAGCCATACCGGTGGACGCCACCGTAAAGGGATATGTTGACCTGGGTGGCTTCAGCGCCGAGAACGTGGAGCGCCGTGGCGACCGGATAACCATCTATCTGCCCAATCCAGAGGCCGTGCTTACCAGCAGCAAGGTGGACTGGAAGGCTGTAAAGAGTTACGTGGCCCTCACACGCGGCCGCTTCACCGACGAGGAGATGGCTGCCTACACCCGTCAGGGGCGCGAGGCCATTGTGGCGGGCATACCGTCGCTGGGCATTGAGCAGGCTGCGCAGGAGAGCGCGGCGCGGCTGTTGGTGCCAATGCTGGTGGGAATGGGCTTTAGCGAGGAAAACATAACCGTAACCTTCCGCGACGATATGAGGTTGGTGGTGAAGATTGATAATTGATAATTGAAAATTGAAGATTGGAATTGAATCGCTTACACATTATTATATATAGCATGGTGGCGCTGGCCGTTGTGGCTCTGACATGGTGGTTGCTGTTTGCACCCAAGCACACCGATGTGGAGCTGGCCGTGGCTGACGACCGCATAGACGAGACACCGCAGGTGGTTACGGCCATCAGGCAGGTGGGCCAGTGGGAGTTTCTGGCCGTGGCACAGGAAGAGCTGGTTGACACCACACGTCGCGGACTGTTCAGCGACGACCATCTGGCCCGCATCTATTACGGCACCATGCGTCTTGGCGTGGACCTGCACCAGTGTGAGCCGGGCTGGCTGACCGTCGTGGGCGACAGTCTGAGCGTCACGCTGCCGGGCATCACGCTCTTGGACAGGGACTTCATAGACGAGACACGCACGCAGTCGTTCTATGAGAGTGGCCGCTGGTCGGCTGCCGACCGCGAGGCTCTGTTCCGCAGGGCCCACAGTCGCATGATGGCGCGGGGCATGGCTCCCCACAACATGCAGACGGCCCGGCAGCAGGCTGAGGCGCAGTTCCGTCAGCTGTTCATGCAGCTCGGTTACGCCCGCGTGGGCATTGTTTTCGCGACCGACTGACGCCCGTGGCGTCGCAACGGCATAGCTGTTGCACCGCAAAACCTATGCTTTTGCTTGTGAAAAAATGAATAAAATGGCGCTGTAAAACCAAGATTTGTGCATATATTAGCTGAAATATTTGGGTATGTCAAATAATATGCTTATTTTTGCAGCGTGAAAGGTGGAACCAAGTAGAGCCACGATGTGTGGAACGGTGGCATCTGCGTGATGATGAGCAATTCGACCTTGCCGCTTGGTTTCATTCACATCATAACTGACCGCTTGACTCTTCAGAGAGTTGGCGGTCAGTCTATATTTTAATGTATCGCTATTTTACATTTCCTTTTACATTATTAGTTTCAGTTGTTTCCTTTCGTGATTCCCCCTACCACGTCACTGTTCTCGATGGTGGTCTTGGTCTTCTTCACGCTGGCTTTCAGCTTGCCGAAACGATAGGACAATGAGCACTGGAAGAAACGACCGCTTGCGTTATTAGTGTTGTCGCTCCAACCCACGATGTCGCCCTGCACAGTGCGGGTCCTGGTGTGCTGGTTCTTATGGAAGGGTGAGTTGACCATCAGGCGCACGGTCAGGCGGTCATCGCTGAGGAAGGAGCGTTGCAGGGAGAATGCATAGCGATTCCACGAGCGGCTATATGCATAGATGCTTTCATGGGCGTGCCCCATCTGCCCATAGGTGTAGGCCGTGGCAAAGAGTTTCCACGGCAGCTTCTGGCCGAGATAGACGTAGTAGTTAGTGGGGTTGCAAGTCAGCTCAAGACTCATGTCTGGATTCTTCTGAACAGCATGGCGATAGTTTATGTTGGCAACAATGGTTGTTCCGTCGAAGGGCTTCCATTGGGCGTAGGCCTCTATCTGAAGACGGCGCTGCCGGATGACGTTGCCGTAGGTGCCATAGCGGGTGTCGTTTTGTGCATATACGACGGAGCCGAGCGCATCGTTGCAGAAATGATACTGTGGAACAATCTGGAGCGTCAGTCTTTGGCCGACATACATATATGTGAGGCTTACGGATTTGTTGCTGGTACTTACGAGGTGGGCATTGCCGAAGTCAACACGCGAAGGAGAGTTAAGCACTGCGGGATTGAGATAGGTGATGCCGGGTCGGTTGATGCTGGTGGTGTAACCAAGTTTCAGCGAGCGGCGGCTGTCTATCTGGTATTTCACGCTGGCCTGTGGCACCCAGTCGTTCAGATGCTTACTGAAATCGCTGGCGTCGCCGACAAGTGGATAATGGCCTTTCATGTAACTGTATTCGTAGCGCAGTCCTGCGCGTGCCGACCACCGGCCATAGTTGTACATGTAATCGGCGTAGGCGGCTGCTATCTGTGTAGTATGGTCGAACTCGTATGGAATGGCAGGGCTCTCGGCTGCCTTGTAGTAGGTCTGGGTATTTGCACTGCTGTTACGGCGGTCGATATATTTTGTTCCGACCTCCAATTTATGCCCCGTCCACAATGGACGGACGTAGTCGGCTTGGAAAGTATGCTCTGTAAAGTGTTCGCGTGTGTTCAGTAAAAATCCCGTGTAGTCGAAAGGCACGTTCTGCATGTTGCTGTAGTTGTCCTCCTGTGTAGAATGTTGGCGCGTCAGAGCGAGCATGTACGATAGGGTGAACAGCTCGCCCTTGCGACGCGTCTTGTGTTCGTAGTCCAACCGTCCGTTCCATGAATGGTGGTTATAGCTGGGCAGCCAGTAGCTATTGTCGAAGCTATAGAGAGTCGTACCCATGGCATCCAGCATGGTCTGGCTGTTGTTGCCTTGCACATCTACCTTATAGAAGTAGCCACCGAAAGAGGCAGAGAGCAGGTTGAGCGTGTCGATGTCGTAGCTGGCATTGATGCTGGCATGATGAATGTAACCGGGATTCTTTCCGTCAAAGGTGGCTTGCAAGGTGTTGCCAGACTCCACAAAAGTGCGCTCTATGTAACCGTCACTACTCGTGGAGTGCTTAGACATGTAGTTATAGCCGTAGTTCACTGACACAACGGCTTTCCCCAGTTGTGTCGTCAGGTAGGTGCTGAGTCCCGGCGCTTTCAGTGTACCGTAGGCTCCAGTCACGGAACCTGTGATACCGTCCATTACACTGCCGTCCATCATGACAATGTTTAGAATAGCACCTACGCCCTCGGCGTCCTCGCGGGCGCCAGGGTCGGTAATCACCTCAATACGCTTCACCGACGAGGCAGGCATGGCCTTCAGTATCTCCTTGGCGTTCTTTGTCATACTGGGGTCGAGGTGTCCGTTCTTGTAAATCTTGTAATTGCTGTTGCCTTTCACCAGAATGTTATCCTCGCCATCAACGGTCACCATCGGCACCTTGCGCAGCATGTCGAGCACATTCTCCGTCCGTGCATCCTCGTCGGCCTGCACGTCGTAGCCTACACGGTCAATCTCCTGCTTGATTAACTGACGCTGTGCCTTCACGGTTACGCCGTCCAGCATTTGGCTCCACATCACGGAGTCGTTCTTTACCGTCGTGCTGTCTGTTTGAGCCTGTGCTCCAAAGGCGGGCAATGCCGTCAGGAGGAGTGCAAATAGGGTCTTGTTCTTCATTTGTTCAGTGTTTTTTGATGCAAAATTAGAGCGTTTCCAGCTTGACAGGCAAAATAATTATTACTGAATTATTACTGTTTGGCTTTTTTAGGATTTCGTTGGGCGGCACTTCATCTATTAATGTGTAATTTTGCAGCATGGAAAGAAGAATAAAGTTTATCCACGTACTGACCATCGTTGCCATCGTTGCTTTCATCGTGATGCAGGGCTACTGGCTCTATGGACGCTATCGGCTCTCAATAGACGAATACGAGCAGGAACTGTATGCGGCCATCGTTGAGTCGGCAGAGAAGGACCTGACGCTGCGTGAGAGCATGATACACCCGCCGAGGCAGACGTGTTCGAAGATGAAGGTCAACTATCGGCGTAATGAACACGGAGTGAGGAATGAGCTGGACTGGAGTATCGACATTTTCATGGTGGACACGCTGAAGGTGAAACTGCCGGAGATAAGTGACTCCATTCGGGAAAACGCAGAGAAATTTGGCATGTTCTTGTTTGACTATCTCAGCGAGCATTACTCAGAAGAACAGCCCGACGGGGTGGATTTCCACAGCTTTCACATCGGCAACGACAGAGAGGCAATGGGGACCTCGATGGAAGCCATCACCCGTTTCTATGTGGACGAGTGGCATCCTTTCCTGCCAGAAAGACTGGACAGCATCATGCGCTCGCGAGGCATCGTGGCACAGAGCATCACAACGATGGAGGCCGACACGATGGTCTGGTACCCGTCCATGCAACCGCACACCTCCGTCTGGCGGCCAGTCGTGACGGTCTCGTTTCCGTACGACATCTTCGAAGGCCAGCAGGTCATCGTGAAGACCGCCATCGGCATGTCGCCAATCATCAAGCGAATGGTCTATGCGCTGTTGATGACCGCGCTGCTCTCGGTGTTCCTCATCTTCTGTCTGGTCTATCAGATACTGACCATACGAAAACAGCAGCGCATAGAGACTGTCAGGCAGGAGTTTCTGCACACGATGATTCACGAACTGAAGCGCCCCATATCGACGCTGAAGATGTGTGTGTCGTTTATGGGCAATGAGCGGATGATGCAGGACGCAGAGGGTAAGCGGCGCATACTCGGCAGCTCGCACAACGAACTGGACAACCTGACCTCGTACTTCTCAAAGCTGCGCGACATCACAATGAGTGACGTTGCCGAGATACCGCTTGTTAAGTCTGACTTCTCTCTGAGGGAACTGGTAGATGAATGTATCGGCAAGCAGAACATTCCAACGGGAAAAGTGGTGAATATAGTAAACGCAGCTGCAGGCGACGTGACGATAAGGGCCGACCGTATGCATATAGGCAACGTCGTCTGCAACCTGCTGGAGAATGCTATCAAATACTCTCACGATGCAGTGACAATACTTATTGACTATCAGAAGCGCACGGACGGACTGTTGCAAATCAGCGTAGCCGACAATGGCATCGGCATTGCACGGGCCGACCAGCGGTATGTGTTCGACAAGTTCTACCGCAGTGAGACGGTGAAGGACAAGGCAATCCCTGGCATCGGACTTGGACTGAGTTATGTGAAACTGCTGGTGGAGGCGCACGGTGGTACAATTACGTTTGAAAGTACCGAGGGCGAAGGCACGACCTTCACCATATTAATACCACAGACAGATGGAAAGGATCAGAATACTGCTCGTAGACGATGATTGCCGGAACTCAGAGTTTCTGCGGAAGTTCTTAGAGGTGGAGGGCTATGAGGTCAGCTACGCCGAGAACGGACGCAAAGGTTGGGAGGCGTTTACTGCCAGCCAGCCCGACTTGGTGCTACTCGATGTCAATATGCCAGAGATGAATGGATTTGAGTTGGCGCAGTTAATTCGTGAGCAAGACCGCGACGTACTCATCTTCTTCTTGACCGACCGCACCGAAAAGGCCGACCGGCTGAAGGGTTTTTCTCTGCAAGGCAATGACTATATCCCCAAACCGTTCTATCCCGAAGAACTCATTGCAAAGATTAAGGAGCGTTTCGACCATCGGCAACCGTCGCTCCCCGCGCGGGTCACTATCGGCCAGACCATCTTCGACCGCAACCTCTCTACCATAGAAACAGGCGGAGCGGTGCAACACCTCTCCGCCCGCCAGTCGGAGATTCTTACCATCCTTGTCCGGCACATCGGTCAGACCGTAGAGCGTTCCCACCTCCTGCAAGCCGTATGGGGCAACGACAGCTATGCCAACTCCCTCGCCCTCAACGTGCAGATTACCTATCTCCGCAAACTGCTCGCCTCTGACCCTGCCATTTCCATCGTGTCACTGAAGAAACGAGGGTATATCCTGGAGGTGTCGTAGCAAGGAGAAGCCTGCGCGGGAAGCCTGCATGAACAATTGGAAAAGAAAAACAGACATTCCTTTTGTGGTTCTCTCGGTTTTTTGTAACTTTGCACCCGATTTTAACAAAAGCACTACTAAAACAAGATGACACAGAGACGCGTCAGGGTGCGCTTTGCACCCAGTCCTACGGGACCACTGCATATCGGCGGCGTACGCACCGCACTGTACAACTATCTCTTTGCACGCCAGCACGGCGGCGACCTGGTGTTCCGCATCGAGGACACCGACTCCAACCGCTTCGTGCCTGGTGCCGAAGAGTACATACTGGAGTCGTTCCGCTGGCTCGGCATCAGGTTTGACGAGGGTGTCAGCTTCGGCGGCGACAAGGGTCCCTACCGCCAGAGCGAGCGCCGCGACATCTATAAGCAGTACGTGCAGCAGCTGCTCGATGCCGGCAAGGCGTACATAGCCTTTGACACACCTGAGGAGCTGAACGCCGTGCGCGAGAGCCGCGACAATTTCCAGTATGATGCCTCCACGCGTATGCAGATGCGCAACTCGCTCTCGCTGGGCGAAGAGGAGACGCGCCGCCTCATCAGTGAGGGCGCGCAGTACACCGTGCGCTTCCGTGTAGACCCGGGACAGGAGGTGAAGGTACACGACCTGATACGCGGACTGGTGGTGGTAAAGACCGACATCATGGACGACAAGGTGCTGTACAAGAGCGCCGACGAGCTGCCCACCTATCACCTGGCCAACATCGTTGACGATCACCTCATGGAGATCACCCACGTCATTCGCGGCGAGGAGTGGCTGCCGTCGGCACCGCTCCACGTGCTGCTCTATGAGGCTTTCGGCTGGCAGGACACCATGCCGCAGTTTGCTCACTTGCCTCTGCTGCTCAAGCCCGACGGCAAGGGCAAGCTGTCGAAGCGCGACGGCGACCGTCTGGGCTTCCCCGTCTTCCCCCTGGAGTGGCACGACCCGAAGAGCGGAGCTGTCAGCAGCGGCTACCGCGAGCAGGGCTATTTCCCTGAGGCGGTGGTCAACTTCCTTGCACTCCTTGGCTGGAACCCCGGCACCGAGCAGGAGATGTTCTCCCTTGACGAGCTGGTGCAGGCCTTTGACATACAGAAATGCTCGAAGAGCGGAGCCAAGTTCGCCTTTGAGAAAGGCATCTGGTTTAACCACGAGTACCTGCTGCGCAAGTCGGCCCACGAGGTGGCGCTGCTCTTTGAGCCGCTCTGCCGCGAGCATGGCGTGAGCGAGCCTTTAGAGCGCATAGAGCAGGTGGTGGCGATGATGAAGGACCGTGTCAACTTTGTGCGCGAGCTGTGGCCCCTGTGTAGCTTCTTCTTTGAGGCGCCCACGGCCTACGACGAGAAGACGGCGAAGAAGCGCTGGAAGGAGGACTCTCCGCAGGTGATGCAGGAGCTGACCGAGGTGCTGGAGGCGCTGCCCGACTTCTCCATGGAGGCGCAGGAGCAGGCCGTCAGCCAGTGGATAGCCGCGAAGGACTACAAGCTGGGCAACGTGATGAACGCCTGGCGCCTCTGCCTCGTGGGCGAAGGCAAGGGTCCTGGCATGTTCGACATCTCGGCATGGCTCGGCAAGGAAGAGACGCTGGCCCGCATGGAGAAGGCTATAGCAACATTGACCATTGACCATTAATCATTGACCATTAACTATTAACTATTAACCATTGACTATTGACCATTGATAATAACAGTACCTCGACCCCTCAACGGTCAATGGTCAATGGTCAATGGAAAAAAAGAAACGCGGGTGTACCATTTCCTCTTATATCTCTACCAAGCGGGTGTTTTCGTAGCCAGTTTCTTCAACCATAAGGTCGGGCTGATGTTGCGTGGCGAGCGCGCTGCCTTCGAGATACTGAAACAGCAGGTGGACCCTGCTGCGCGCTACGTCTGGTTCCATGCTGCCTCGCTGGGCGAGTTTGAGCAGGGACGCCCCCTGATGGAGGAGTTGCGCCGTAGGCGACCGGAGCTGAAGATACTGCTGACATTCTTCTCGCCGTCTGGTTATGAGGTGCGCAAGAACTATGACGGTGCCGACATCGTCTGCTATCTGCCCATCGACACCGTGACCAACGCGCGCCGCTTCCTGCGTCTGGTCAGGCCGGAGATGGCCTACTTTATCAAGTACGAGTTCTGGTACAACTACCTGCACATACTGAAGCACCGTCAGGTGCCGGTATATAGCGTGAGCAGCATATTCCGTCCAGGTCAGATCTTCTTCCGCTGGTATGGGCGGCAGTATGGCAACGTGCTGCGCTGCTTCACCCATTTCTTCGTGCAGAACGAGCAGAGCCGCGACCTGTTGTCGTCCATTGGTCTGGACAATGCCACCGTGACGGGCGACACGCGCTTCGACCGTGTCCTGAAGATCAAGGAAAATGCCAAGGTGCTGCCGCTGTGCGAGGCTTTTGCCGCCGACGCAGAGCGTAAGGGCCAGCACACGCTGGTGGTGGGCAGCTCGTGGGAGGCCGACGAACAGGTCTATCTGCCGTATTTTGCCAAGCACAAGGAGTGGCGCCTCATCATTGCCACCCATGTGGTCAGTAACGAGCGCATAGAACAGCTTAGCGGACAGCTGCAGCAGCAAGGCCGCAGCGTGGCCACCTATCAGCTCAGCTGCGACACAGGTGCAGCGCTCAGCAGCGCGGAACAGGTGGCTCAGGCCGACGTGCTGCTTATCAACTGCTACGGTCTGCTGTCCAGCATATACCGCTATGGCCGTGTGGCGTACGTGGGCGGCGGTTTCGGCGTGGGCATACACAATCTGCCAGAGGCTGCCGTGTGGTCCATGCCGGTCATCTTCGGGCCAAACAACCAGCGCTTTCAGGAGGCTCAGGACCTTAAGCGGCAAGGGGGAGGATTTGAGGTTGGCACCACGGCCGACTTTGCACGAATAATGGACGCGCTTGCCTCTGACGAGGCAAGCTATAAGGCAGCCGCGAGCGCCGCCGGACGCTATGTGGCCGGACGCAGCGGTGCAACGCAAAAGATTCTGGAGTTTGCGCTATAGCCCTGTTTGGCCACGCAGGAACTGGTCTATCTTCCTCACGCCGCGCTCCGTACACAGTCCGCGCAGGATCAGGAACACCACGCTCTTGTATATCTCTTCTATGCTGTAGTGGCTGAAGATACCATTGCGTACCAGCTGCTCTGAGATTATCTCAAACACGTGAAGCGCCAGGTCTATGTTGATGTCCCTGCGAAAATAGCCCTCTTCCATGCCTCGACGGATAAAGGCCTTGCGCTCGTTGAGCTTCTTGTCCGACTCCTTGTGCAGGTACTCCACTATGCTCGGATAGCGCTCCAGGTCGGTGTAGAACAGTGGGTTGACCTGACGCAGCTGGTTTACAGAGTGCTGATATAGCATGAGCAGGGTGTCCATCACGTTGTCCGACTGGGCCACAATGCGCTTGTTGTCCTCAAGCGACTGGGCGTGATATTTCTTCACACCCTCGAACAGCAGGTCCTCCTTGTTGCTGTACAGTTCGTATAGTGTCCGCTTGGATATACTGAGGGCCTGGGCCAAGTCGTCCATCTTGACCGCACGTACACCGTGGCTGGCGAATTCGTGCATGGCCATGTCAAGTATGCGCGTGCGCAGCGCCTGTCGGTAGGCTGTGGTTGCGTTGGGTGTGATTGCTGGTTTTGGCATAAGGGTCTTGCGAGCTTCTCGTTTATGCCTGCAAAATTAGTAAAAATTTTATATTGCGCAAAGTTTTTACAATAAATAACATATAAATATCAAATAATTGATTAATTTTGCAGCCGCTTTTAACACCGCAGGAGCGGCACCAGACCTCTGCGGCTGGACGTAGGCATGCAGCTGATAAAGAAACTCGACATATTCATAGCCAAACAGTTCGGCCTGCTCTTCGTAGGCACGTTCTTCATCTGTCAGTTTGTGCTGATGATGCAGTTTCTGTGGCGCTACGTGGACGACCTGATAGGCAAGGGACTCTCTTTAGAGGCCATGGCACAGTTCTTCATCTACATGGGGCTGATGCTGATGCCACAGGCATTCCCCCTGGCCATACTGCTGTCGTCGCTCATCACCTTCGGCAACCTGGGCGAGAGCAGCGAACTGACGGCCATCAAGGCTGCCGGCATTTCGCTGATGCAGTCGTTCCGCTCGCTCATTGTTATCACCATATTGGTCACGGTGGGCAGCTGGTGGTTCCAGAATAACATCTCGCCCGTGGCCTTCCGCTCGTTCAGTCGCCTGCTCGTGTCGCTAAAGCAGAAGAACCCCGAGGTGGAGATACCCGAGGGTATCTTCTACGACGGCATACCAGGCTGCAACCTCTATGTCCAGCACAAGGACGTAGGCACCGGTCGGCTGTATGGCATAATGATATACCGGCGCACCGGCAGCTATGAGGATCAGGCCATTATCCTGGCCGACTCGGGCATGATGGAGGCCACGGCCGACGAGAAGCACCTGATGCTGACGCTGCACAGCGGCGAGTGGTTTGAGAACATGCGCAGCCAGGACGTTGCCGGAGCCGCCAATGTGCCATACCGGCGCGAAACGTTTGCCCACAAGCAGATAATACTCGACTTCGACAGTGGTCTCAACATGGTGGAGATGAGCGAAATAGCCGGCAGTGCCAAGGCCAAGGGTACGCGGCAGCTAAGGCATGACCTCGACTCCATACGCCTGTTCAACGACAGTGTGGGACGAGCCAACGTGGCCGAGGCGCGACGCTATACGCTCTACAGGCTGCCCATGACAGCCGCCGACTCTGCTCGGGCGGCCACCCTCATTGCCAGACATGTGCTACCTCAGCCAGACTCGTTGATGCGCAGCATGGACGACAGCCGCAAGCTGAACGTGGTGAGGCGTGCGGCAGAGAAGATACATAGCGAGGTGATAACGCTGTCGATGAAGGCCGACTATTGTGGATGGCTGGAGCGCGACGACCGCTTGCACCAGATGGAGATAATAGGCAAGGTCACGCTGTCGCTCTCGTGCCTCATCTTCTTCTTCATCGGGGCACCGCTCGGAGCCATTATCCGCAAGGGCGGACTGGGCATACCTGTCATCATCTCCGTGTTGGTGTTCATCGTGTTCTACGTCTTCGACAATTCAGGTATGCGCATGGCGCGCGCCGACGAGTGGGCGGTGTGGTTTGGCAAGTGGATTTCCGTTATGGTGCTGACGCCCCTGGCCGTGTTCTTCACCTACAAGGCCAACCGCGACTCGGTGGTGTTCAACATGGATGCATACAAGTCGGTACTCATGCGGGTGTTGGGGCTGCGCGAGAACCGCCATATGTATCTGAAGGAGGTGATAATTTACGACCCAGCATACACCGAAGACAGCGCCGCGCTGGGCGACATAACGGCTCAGATACGTGCCTATATCAGCGAACACCAGCTGCTCAGCTGGCCCAATCCGATAAAAGTGTTCTTTCGTCCTGGCGACGACCAGCGCATACAGCAGATAAGCGACAGGCTGGAGGCTGTACTCGACGACCTTGGCAACACGCGCGACAAGATGGTGCTACACCTACTGAACCAGTACCCCGTCGTGGCCACCCATGCTCATACGCGACCTTTCCGTCGGCGCTGGCTCAACGCCATAGTGGGATTGATTCTGCCCGTTGGCATCTTCTTCTACTTCCGCATGTTGCGCTTCCGCTTCCGCCTCTACCGCGACCTGAAGAAAATCATTGACATAAATGAGCAGATGATAGAAGCAATCCTCAATCTTCCATCATAAAGTCGAGGTCGGCCTGCACTACGAAGAAGATTTGGTCAGCCGTCCACCGATGGTAGCCGTCACTCTCCGCCTTCTTCCACACGGCCTCGGCCACCTGCTCCAGGTCGATTTCCACCTCAGCATCGTCTGGCTCGCCAGGGCGGTCTTCCAGCAGCCCCGACTCGTAGTAGTAATCTACTATGCGCTCCATCAGATACAGGATGTCTGTGCGCGAGAACTCCTCTTTCAGCTCCGTGGGCAGTTGTTCCTTGATATAGAGCGCCTCGCGCTCATCTTCTGTTGCACCCTTGCGCAACTCTTCTTCAAAGTCAATCATTGCATACAAGTTTTAAGTTGAGAATTGAGAATTGAGAGTTTAGAATTGAGAGCTGAAAACTGAGAGCTTTCGACTCCCAACTTTCAACTCTCAGTTTTCATCTCTCAGTTTTCAGAGCAGTGCTTGGAACTTAGCCTTCAGCACATCTTTAGACGTTGCACCCACGTGCTTGTCCACCACCTGCCCATCGCGGAAGAAGAGAATGGTCGGTATGTTGCGTATCTTGTATTCGAAGGCTATGTCCTCCTGTTCCTCCACGTCGCATTTTCCCACGGTCACCTTGCCGTCAAACTCCTCGGCCAGTTCAGAGATGATAGGGCCTACCATGCGGCAGGGGCCACACCACGTGGCCCAGAAATCAACCACTAAGGGTTGAGAGCCGTTCTTCAACTGCTCAAAATTCTCACTTGTAATCGTAACTTCCATAGTTGTGTAAGTGTTATGTTGTTATTTGGGTTTATTGATGCCAGACACATTAATATTATATATACGTGTATCTTCCTCCATGCGGTGCAAAAATACTGCCATTGGTTGGATTTACCAAATAATATGTTGCTTATTTAATAATTTTTGTGTACTTTTGCCGCAGAAAACAGACAAACTGTCAGCCCGCATAGACTCGACACATCGTGCATTCCTCAATCTTCAATCTTCAATTTTCAATCTTCAATCCTCAATCCTCAATGCAAGACTTTCCGCCTCTGAATCTGCCGCAGGCCCAACTGCCGCTGCGCAACATAGACGGCCGCCTACAGGTTCTGTGCCTGCTAAGGCAACGCTGGGTCAGGCTGACACCAGAGGAATGGGTGAGGCAGCATTTTTGTCGGTATCTGGTAGAAAGCCTTGGCTACCCACGTACGCTGTTAGCCAACGAACAGCAGTTTCGCATAGGCGAGAAACGCCTGCGCTGCGATACCGTACTGTACGACCGCCAGCTTCAGCCCCGCATGATTGTTGAGTATAAGGCGCCGACCGTGGCTGTGACGGAACAGGTGTTCCGTCAGGTGGCGGCGTATAACATCTTGCTGCATGCCGACTATCTGGTTGTAAGCAATGGTCTGACACACTATTGCTGTCAGATGGACTACAGCGGCGGCAAACACCGCTTTCTGCCAGCAATTCCGCCATACTCAGAACTTGTGAAGTAGGTAGCGCAGACTGGCAGTTTGTTTTTTTAACACTTTTTCCTTTGATTTTTCTTGCTTTTTTTATGGTTATTAACAGAAATGACTATATCTTTGCAACGTCAATGTGGCAAATCCGCAGTTGCATGTAGCAAAAGTAGCAATAACAACCATTTTTATATCTAACAAACCATTTTATCAACACTCTATGAAACAACAAATCAAGAGAGCCTCTATGGCTTTACTTTTGTCCGTAGTCTGCTTCATGGCATACGCCCAGAAGACAGTAACGGGAACAGTGAAGGACGCCACAGGCGAGCCCATGATTGGTGTGAGCGTTATCGTGGATGGCACGACCATTGGTGGCGTGACCGACATGAACGGTAACTTCCGCATCCAGAAGGTGCCCGCAGGTGCTGTGCTGAAGGTTAGCTACCTGGGCTACAAGGACCAGAAAGTGAAGGTGGGTAGCCAGCAGAACATCGGTATCACCCTTGAGGAAGATGCCATGGGTCTGGACGAGGTGGTCGTCGTGGGTTATGGCACCATGAAGAAGAAGGACCTGACCGGCTCGGTGTCGAGTATCAAGCCCGCCGACATTGCTCAGGTGGCCGCTCCCGATGCCATGCAGGCCATGCAGGCCAAGGTGCCTGGCTTGGACCTCATCTCGGGCGACGGACAGGCCGGATCGGCCGTCAGCATCACTCTGCGCGGCAACCGTTCCATCTCGGCCAGCAACGCACCGCTCATCATCGTTGACGGTGTGGAGTACAGCGGCTCGTTGGACCTGCCCGCCAGCGACATCGAGTCGATGGACATACTGAAGGACGCATCTTCTACCGCCATCTATGGTACTAAGGGCGCAAATGGTGTAATCATTATCACCACCAAGCGCGGACAGCCCGGCAAGACGCGTGTCAACTTCAGTGCCTACCTGGCCTTCAAGAGCCCCACGTCGGCAGTGAAGAGCATGTATGGCGACACCGAGGTGCAGCGCTGGAAGGATCGTGCCAACTATCAGGCCGACCTCGCCTCGGGCAACTGGGGAGAGTCAAACCTCTCGCTCGACGATGTGTTTGGTTCTACCATGGTGGCTGGATATGAGGACTACAAGGTGGTGGACCTCATCAATCAAGGCAACTATACCGACTGGTATGACACCATTCTGCAGAACTCTACATCACAGAACTACGAGGCCAGCGTAAGCGGTGGTAATGAGAAGACCAATTTCTCGGTCTCGCTGGCAGCCATGTTCGACAAGGGCCTGCTGAAGCACGACAAGATGAACCGCTACAATGGTCGTATCAACATAGACCACATAGTGAGCAACGTGGTGAAGATAGGCGGCTCGATGGCTTTCACCTATCGCAGCCACAACGCGCGCAACGCCTCGGTGTTCAACAGCGCACGCAAGATGACAAGTATCACCCAGGCTTACAAGGAGGATGGCTCGGTTAACGAGACACCCAACCAGTGGTACAATGCCCACGTCAACCCGCTGATGGACGAGGGCGACAACTACCTCAACCACATCGAAAGTACACGCTACATGGGTAGTGGCTACCTGCAGCTGACCCCGCTGAAGGGCCTCGCCCTGAAGTCGCAGCTGGCTGTTGACCGCCGTAACCGCCGTGTAGGACAGTACAACGACTATCAATCGACCAACCGCTACCAGTCGCCCAGCACGACATACATGAGCAACGCCTGGGACTCGTGGACCATACTGACATGGCAGAACACCGCCAACTACAACCTCACGCTTAACGACAAGCACGACCTGGGCTTCCTGCTCGGACACGAACTGCGTCAGGACGTGCGCGAGGGCCTGAGCTACAACGGCACCGCCGGCAAGGAACACTACTATACGCAGGCATTCTATGACGTGACGAAGATCTCTGCCGACCAGAATGCCACTTCCACATACACCAAGACCTCGATGCTGTCGTTCTTCGGACGCGTCAACTACTCGTTCATGGACCGCTATCTGCTCAGCGCCTCGCTGCGTTCAGACGGCTCGTCGGTGCTGGCAAAGGGGCATAAGTGGGGCTATTTCCCGTCGGTCAGTGCAGGCTGGCGCGTCACTGAGGAGAAATTCATGGAGTCGGCCAAGTCGTGGCTCGACAACCTGAAGCTGCGTGTAGCATGGGGTATCTCGGGCAACGCCGCCGTCAATGCCTATCAGACCATAGCCACCGTCTATGCCACCACGCCCGGCTCGTCGGACAGCTTCATACCCATGTCGATGAGCAACGAAGACCTGTCGTGGGAGACAACATCGTCGCTCAACGTCGGTCTGGACTTCGGCTTCCTTGGCGGACGTATCAATGGTACCATCGACTTCTATACCACCAAGACAAAAGACCTGCTCTACTATAAGAGCGCTCCCGCCTCAAGCGTCTTCACGTCCATTCTGTCGAACATCGGCGAGTCGAAGGGACGCGGTCTGGAGATTGGCCTGAATGCGCAGGCTGTCAAGACCAAGGATTTCCTGTGGGACATCAATGCCAGCTATACCACCTCGCACGACGAGATTGTGAAACTGGCCGACGGTATAGACGAGAACATCAACGGCACTACGGCCCTCATCGTGGGCGAGGCTCTCTCGGCCTACTACGACTATGAGAGCGACGGCTGCTGGGGCGTGGGCGAATACGAGAAATATGTGGCCGACTATGCCGCACGAGGCATTGAGTTCACCGAGCCGCTCACCAAGTATGGCACTCCGGGCACCATGAAGATTGTGGATCAGAACGGCGACGGCAAGATAGACGAGCAGGACAAGAAAGTGTATAAGCGCACGCCGAGCCACATCATTGGCCTGACCAATACCTTCTCGTACAAGGGCTTTGCCCTGAGCGTGCAGTGCATGGCACGTCTGGGAGGCTATTTCGCATTCGACAAGAACAATGCACTGGGCCTGAACGACGGCGATGCCAACTGGGCCGATGTGGACTACTGGACACCCAGCAACCAGGGAGCAAAGTTCCCCTCGCCTGGAACCAACAGCACCGAACTGTCGAAGCTCTATACACAGTATGCCTCGACGCTGCTCTACGAGAAGAACAACTTCTTCAAGATTAAGGACATCACACTGAGCTACAACTTCGACCAGAAGCTGCTCAAGCCCATACACGTCAGCAGCGCAAAGCTGTATTGCTCGATGAAGAACTACTTCACATTTGCCAGCGTAAAGGACTACGATCCTGAGCGTGGTGGTTCCATCAACTGGCCTCTGGCTAAGCAGGTGGTGGTGGGCATCAACCTGGGATTCTAAATAAATTTAGAGTTTAGAATTAAGAATTAAGAATTTCTTTTAATCACAGAACCATGAAAAAGACATTTGGATTTATCATAGCTCTCTCTGCTGTGGCCACAGCCTTTGTGTCATGCTCCGACTTCCTCGACGAGGACAACAAGACAGGCATGACGGCCGACCTTACCTACAGCACGCAGACGGGCATCGAGGGACTGGTCAAGTCGTGCTACGCCTACACCCGCGGCTGGTGGGGCAAAGAGGCCGGACTGGGCCTGACCGAGTGTGGCAGCGACCTGTTCCTCGCTGGCTTCGACAACAAGCAGAAGTCGCTCACGTCCTACAACCTCACGGCACGCTCGCTCGACGGCAACACCGCCGACGATGCCGTGCTTGACCACTACTGGGAGATGTTCTACGATGCCATTGACGTTTGCAACAATGCGCTGAAGTATATTCCAGAGAACACCGTCATCACCGACGAAAAGAAGCAGCAATACCTGGGCGAGGTGAAATTCCTGCGTGCCCTCTACTATTCGCAGATGGTGGCCACATGGGGCCCGATACCCTACAACAGCGAGCCTATAACCTCTGCCACCAAGACCACAACGCCTGTGCGTGTGCCCGAGGCCGTGGTCTATAAGAACATACTGGCCGACATTGAGGCCTCAATGCAGCATTTCCAGAACGCCAGCTTTACCGATAAGGTGAAGAATGGCGGACTGCAGGCACGTGCCACCTACTATGCCGCCGAGGCCCTGAAGGCCCGCGTGGCTCTATATGCCGCCTCGTGGTTGGGAAAGAATGCCGTCGAGGGATACAGCGACCTGTATGCCACGGCACAGGCTGCAGCCGAGGACGTCATTGCCAACTCGGGCGCAGCGTTCTATAGCCGCTACAGCGACGTGTGGAACATGAACAACGAGGCCGTGCAGGACAACAGCGAGGCCATCTGGGGCGTTTACTACAACAACGACCTGACCACCGAGAACTGCATACCCTATCGCTACAAGACCAACGCAAGCGGAACCTACCAGTCGTACAACTCGCTCATCACCCGCACAGGATACACACGTGGCGGCTCGGCCATGAACCTGATGTTCGTGCCCATGTGGAACAACGGCAACGGCGGTGACGTGGGTGGCAACGGTACGGCCGACGACCGCCTCTTCGTGCGTGTGCTGGGCAGCAGCACTGCCTCCATCAAGAGCAAGCTGACTGGGCAGCAGGTCCAGGTGGACAAGTTCTACTCGCCCTACGGACGCGGCTTCACACGCTACACCACCACACCGTTCCTCTGGAAGACCCTGGAGCAGCTGCGCGCCACGGACCAGCGTTGCGATGCCACCATGCTGACCCACTATAACATTCCCGACGGACTGCAGGGCAACCGCCCCAACCACTATCCCCTGATGGGACAGTTCATGACCGACCCCGATGTGGCATACGCTGCCGATGGCAACTATTTCAACCAGGGCGACACAGCCATCTACTACTGCTACATGGACGGCGACTCTGAAGAGGGTAGGGCCATGCAGGCATGGGCAAAGAACCGCTACCGCATACAGTTCGCCTTCGGAGGCGACATACCTGTGTTCACGTCGGGCGACATGACTGCTGTGCCCACTCAGGTGGCCAAGGCAGTGTCTGATGTCTATGGCGACGACCGCTACAACAACGTCAACATAGGCGGCTGGAAATCATATCCCGGACTGAAGAAGTTCCTCGACGACCAGTACGACTCACGCTTCCCGACCCACGACATCAGCTATCGTGACGCCATCGTCTTCCGCCTCCCGGAGATGTATCTCATCAAGGCTGAATGCCAGCTGCAGAGTGGCGGCGATGCCCTGGGCACGCTGAACCAGCTGCGCGACGCCCGCGCCATCAGCGGACAGGACAACCGCCTGACCGGCACTGTTAACATCAACACCATTCTGGACGAGCGCGCCATTGAGTTGTGCGGCGAGCAGCAGCGCTGGTTCGACCTGAAGCGCACCCACACGCTGGTGGATCGCGTTCAGAAATACAATGGACAGGCCAAGGACAACGTGGCGCTGAAGCACTACTATCGTCCCATACCCGAGGCACAGATGATTTCCGTGACCAACGAGGTGGCAGCCCCTGCCTCGCAGAACAACGACGGTGTGCTGCAGTATGCATCTCAGGCCGACGGCTTCTGGCAGAATCCTGGCTATTAATGCCCTTTAGTACAACAGTCTTATTACTGAATGAACAGCCGCAGGCCCCGCACAATCCAAATGTGCGAGGCCTGCGGTCGCTATGTACGCATTCCGGCTGCAAAGCCTGTCAGCGCTTGTCGGGAATGCCGTAGTCTGCCCAGCGCTCCTGCGGATAGTAGCCTTTCAGCATCTTCTTCTTCTCGCCGTAGGCCGTCTTTACACTGGCCAGCACGTCGTTCATGTGCCTCACCTTTGGAGCCAGTTCAGCACGCAGGCGTTCGCACTCGTTGTTGGCTTCGGTCAGCTGGGCCAGCTGACGCTCCATCTCGTCAATCTCAGCGTGTTCCACACCGCCACCCACACCTGACGACAGGTGCTTGCGCATACCCTCGATAAGGTTGCGACTCTTCTCAATCTGCAGTTCTACAGTCTTTGACATAATCGTTGTTGTTGTTTGTTAGACGTGAAAAAAAGTTTTCCGACTACAAAAGTAACAAAAAAAAACGATTATGCGAATGCATTCTGCCGTCAGTTTTTAGTTTTTTTAAGTCCTGCAATAGCTGTATTTTAACAGCTTTTCACTTATCCGGTAACTGCTCAGTCACATCGACATGACTGTCATTTTTATCCTATGACTGAGTGGTTACTTTGGAAAGCAAGCTTGTGCTGTCGCCGACAAGAGCTTGTCTCGCTATGTTAAACAGCATGTACAAAAAAGTACAGAGGCTCTGTACGAATGGTACAGAGGCTCTGTACGAATGGTACATAGGCCCTGTACGAATGGTACACAGGCCTTGTACTTATCAGGCACCCTTACTCACATCGTAGCCGAATAGGGCAAAGTCGCCTCGGGCAGGGTCGTCGGGGAATATCTCGCGCATGGCAGCCGTCACCTTCTCCACGGTTGACCACGACTGCGACTTGCCTTGTATCAGTTGCAGCTCGCGGGCCTGTGCCAGCACATGAGTGTCTAATGGTATGTAGAGCGAACGGCGGTCTATGAAATCGGCCCACAGCCCCAGATCTACCGGCGAGCCGCTTCGCACCATCCACCGCAGAAACATCACAAGCCGCTTGCAGGTCGAGTCTGGCTTAGGCACAACACCCTTCAGCTGCTCATCGCGGAAGAACTGTGACAGAGCTATTACGGCCTGCCGCCCGCCGCTGTCGGGACTGCTCACATGGCTACGCACATAGTTGCCCATGCTGCCGTGTCGCTCTATCATTTGTTGCAGGCGACATAGCAGCAGGTGCATGGTGTGGTAGGTGTAAAGTCGATAGTAGCATCGGTGGGTGTCGGGCACATCGCGCCTGAAGTCGCCGTTGGCCACCCATTGGTACACCTGTCCATGTGAAGCGTCGAGCAGCTGCTGTATCTTGGGAAGGAACTGCGCCCTGGAACCGTAGCTCAGCACAGAGGCGAGAAAGGCCATTGTCTCCTGGTTGTCGCGCCCAACCACTTGGTGCATGAACCACGACGGGTCGCTCTGCAGAAAGTCGGCCGTCTCATATCTGTCGGCCAGCATGCGCAAACGGACATTCAGACAATTAGACATTCAGACAAATGGACAATTAGACAATTAGACATTCAGACAATTAGACATTCAGACAGTTAGACATTTAGACAATTAGACATTTAGACAATTAGACAATTAGACAATTAGACATTTAGACATTTAGACAATTAGACATTTAGACAATTAGACAATTAGACATTTAGACAAATGGACATTTAGACAATTAGACAAAGTCTTCAATGTTCAATGTTCAAAGAGTTTACTTCATGAACACCAGATACACGGCGCAGATGATAAGCAGGAAGGCCAGGATGTGGTTCCAGTGCAGGTTCTGCCCCTGGAACATGATGTTGGCTATAACGGCGAAGACAGCCAGCGAGATACACTCCTGCACCACCTTAAGCTGCACCAGGGTGAAGGGACCGCCATTGCCTATGAAGCCCAGACGGTTGGCTGGCACCTGGCAGCAGTACTCGAAGAAGGCTATGCCCCACGAGAATACGATTATGGCCAGCAGAGGCCAGCCTGTAGAGACGCCGCTCTGCTGCAGGCGCAGGTGGCCATACCAGGCCAGCGTCATGAAGATGTTGCTAAGCAGCAACAGTATGATGGTATAAAGTCCGTTCATTTTGTGGATTGAAGATTGAAAAATTGAAGATTGAGGGTGTGGTCAGTCCTCAAGCCCTTCCGACATCCACGTGGTAGTGCCTCCGTCGGGGGTGGAGAGGATGAAGTAGGCTCGCAGCTCTGGGTGTCGGCTCAGCACCTGCTTCGCCTTGTCAAGTCCCATCACCATGAAGGCTGTGCTGTAGGCATCCGACTTTGCTCCACTGTCGCTGATGACGGTGGCCGACAGCATGCTGTGCTGCACGGGCTGTCCGCTCTTGGGGTCAATGGTATGGGCATATTTCTTGCCGTCGCGATAATAGAAATTGCGGTAGTTGCCACTGGTGGCAATGGCGCAGTCGGTCAGTTTCATAATGTGCTGCACCTCGCCCTCGTCGCTGTTGGGATCGTCGTTAGGCTTGGTTACGCCTATGCGCCAGGGCTGCTGCTTTGGCGACTGGCCACTGGCCACAATCTCGCCGCCTATCTCCACCATGAAATTTTTCACTCCGTGCTTGCGCAGTATGGCGGCCACCACGTCGCAGCCGTAGCCCTTGGCTATGGCACTCAGATCCATGCTCACGTGTGGGTCCGACTTCTGCAGTTGTCCTTCTGGCGTTAGACTTACCTTCTGATAGCCCACGTAGGGACGTATGCTGTCCAGTGCCTCCTGCGACGGTGTCTGCCCACGCTTGTATCCAAAGCCCCAGAGATTGACCAGCGGAGCCACGGTGGGGTCGAAGGCCCCGTCGGTGTCGGCCGCTATCCGAAGGGCCAGGCTGACCACCTCGGTGAACATATCGTCGGTTTCAACAGGCTTGTTCTCGTTGATGCGTGACAGGGTACTGACCGGATTGAACATCGAGAGGGTGGCATCGACCTGGTCGAGGCCGGACGTTATCAGGCTGTCTAACGGTTCGTCGCTCTGATACGTGACGTGGAACACGGTGCCGAATACGAAGCCTTCGAAGTATTGGAAGGGCTTGTTATTATGCTGGTGCAGTATGGCTATCGTGCCCACTATGAGCAGCAACAGCAGAGGCACCTGCCATAATAGTTTGCGGTGTTTTAGCATATAATTAATCTTCAAGTAACTGCTCTGTCACATCGACATGACTGTCATTTCTTACCCTATGACTGAGTAGTTAAATCTTCAATGTTTAATGTTTAATGTTTAATGTTCAATGTTTAATGTTTAATGTTTAATGTTCAGAACTCCAGTCCGATGTTGAACGTTGCGGCGAGGCGTGTTGTGCCATAGATGCCGAAGCCGGGCACGTACCATGTGTTGCCGGTTGAAATGTCGTTGTGGTGCAGCCTGCGTCTGAACCGTGCACTCCATCCCATGCGCAGCGGACCGGCCACGCGGGCGTCGAGGCCGAACACCAGTTCCAGCCAGTGCATGCGGCCGGCCTCGTCGGCCACGCCGTAGCTCGTGTCCCATTGCCACACAGGGTCGGGGAATGGCTGTCGGTCTATGCTGAAGTTGTATGCCGTGAATGCATAGCGCGCCCCTATGTAAAGCAGGTATGGTGAGTGCTTCTGCCGCAAGATGTTGAAGTCGCAGCCAAGACGGAAGAAGGGTGCCTTGGTGCGATAGCTAATGCCAGTCAGGTCGTCGTCGGTATGGCTGGCCTTGCCATAGCCCAGCTCGACAATGGGGAACCACTGGTCGTGTAGGTTGACGCGCACGGCAGCCTCCCACTGCCCATAGTCGCTCAGCAGCAGCTGTGCCGGCCCCACCACATCGGCCATCACCGTCACCCCGCGGAACAGCGGAATGCTGTCCTTCTCCAGGACAAACATCTTCTGTGCCGCAGCCATGCCGCTGTCGAGCAGTGCCAGAAGTAGTGCGGCTGCCAGCCGTATGCTATTGCTTCTCATGCAAGAATAGATAGAGGTGTGTAGGTTCCGTGTCGAATGTCACGTCGGCCGTGTTGATGACCACCGAGTCGATACGGTTGTGTGTTGAACGCACGGCTGTGAGCGTATGGAAGAAGATGGCCTGACAGTCCACGTTCTCAAAGTGGGGCTGGTCCTCCTTTTTTATCCACAGCGTGTCCAAGCTGTAGCCGAGACTGTCTGCCACGTAGAAGACGAGCATGTCCTCTGGATGCGAGCTGCTGACGGGCAGCGAGAACGTGGTCAGGCGGATGCCGCGGTTCAGCAGCAGGGTGTCTGTGCCGTCAGAGCGCTGAGTCCATATCCACAGCGTATCGCCTGTAGCAAGCGTGTCCTGTCGGTTCTCGCCGTACCGGTCGGTTGGCTGCCGAAGGGCATAGTTTATGCTGACCGCTGTCTGTATGGGGCAGTTGATGCTGGAACATGAGTGCAGCAGCGTAACCACACAGCATAGTGCTGAAGCGAAAAAAGTCTGACGACGCATCAATTGTCAATTATCAATTATCAATTGTCAATTATAAACTTCACAGCTGTGTCTCTATCTGATAGTCGTTGCGCTGTGCCGACGAGCGGCTCACCAAGTCGCCTATGAAGCCCGTCAGGAAGAGTTGCGTGCCCATCAGCATCATGGTCAGGGCTATATAGAAGAAGGGACTGTCTGTCACGAGTCGCTGCGGAATGCCTTGCGCCAGGCACCACAGCTTGTCGGCTCCTATACCGACGGCAGCGATGAAGCCGATGAGAAACATGCATGTGCCGAGGAAGCCAAAGACGTGCATAGGCTTCTTGCCGAAGGTGCTAAGGAACCACAGGGTGAGCAGGTCAAGATAGCCGTTGACGAAGCGGTTCCATCCCATGAACTTCGACGTGCCGTACTTGCGTGCCTGATGGTGTACCACCTTTTCGCCTATTCTGTCGAAACCGGCCTGCTTGGCCAGGTAGGGGATATAGCGGTGCATCTCGCCATAGACCTCTATGTTCTTTACAACGTCGCGACGGTAGGCCTTCAGTCCGCAGTTGAAGTCGTGCAGGTTCTTTATGCCGCTCACCTTGCGTGCCGTGGCGTTGAAGAGCTTGGTGGGCAGGGTCTTTGACAGTGGGTCGAAGCGCTTCTGCTTATATCCCGACACGAGGTCGTAGCCCTCCTCCTTCACCATACGGTACAGGTCGGGCAGTTCGTCGGGCGAGTCCTGCAGGTCGGCGTCCATCGTCACCACCACGTCGCCCTGTGCCTGCTTAAAGCCGCAGTAGAGTGCAGGGCTCTTGCCGTAGTTGCGCCTGAACTTGATGCCGTGAACACACTGGTTCTGCTGCGCCAGCTGCTCTATGACGGCCCACGACCCATCGGTTGAACCGTCGCTGACGAAGATGATCTCGTATGTGAATCCGTGTTCCGTCATCACCCTCGTTATCCAGTCGTGCAACTCTCGTACTGACTCCTCCTCGTTATATAGAGGCACCACTACTGATATGTCCATTATTTTTTGTTTGCTTCTTTTATCTGAATTTTGGCGGCAAAGTTACTACATTCGGCCGAAACGACCAAAAAAGCAGTCTAAAACTTTATCCGGCTTTTGCGGTCTGGGCAGGTAGTTGCGCAGTTTGAGTCATTCTCTCAGTTCTGGCCAGCCGTCTGTGGTCCAGCTTATGGGACGCACTACGAGTATGGCAGTTCCGTTCAAGCGTGTGCTGTAGCCGTGGCTGATGTATAGGTCTTGACCGTTGATGTGGTAGGCTGCACAGTGGCCAATGGCTTCAAACTCCTGCTTGTCGCCTTCGATGAGCAGGGTGCCTCCGCCGTCGGCCATATCCTTGCCCTGTCGGTCAAGGTAGGGCCCGGTGAGCGACCTGCTGCGGCCCACGGCCACGCGGTAGCTGCTGTTAGAGCCGCGGCAGCAGTAGTCCCAACTGACGAAGAGGTAGTAGTACGGGCCGTGGCGCATGATGAAGGGAGCCTCAATGGCATTTGAGCCTGAGTTGCGCCGCCGGGCTATGGTGCGCGGTCGCTCGCCCGTGGCGATGTGCATGGTGGAGTCGAGGCGGCACAGTTGTATGCCGTCCCAGAAGGAGCCCCACGTCAGCCAGGGCGTGTCGGTGTCCTCGTCGATTACGAAGCAAGGATCTATGGCATTCCAGTTGTCGCGCCCGGCCCGCGATGTCACTATGCAACCCAGGTCGTCCCATGTGCCAAAGGCCAGCGAGCGGCGGCTCAGCAGGCCTATGGCCGAGTTGTTCTTGCCGAAGGTGGAGCAGCTGTAGGCCAGCCACCAGCGTCCGTGCCAGTGGACGATGTCGGGTGCCCATACATGGTTGCGGAAGCCAGGTACTGAGTCGTGTGTCCATGCCGGAATGACCGTCATCAGAGATTCGGGCAGTACGGTCCATGTGCGCAGGTCGCGCGAGGTTATGTGCTGTATGCCGACGCCTGTTGAAAAGACATGGTACGTGCTGTCTTCGTATGCCATGACAGGGTCGTGCGCCATGGGCGTATCTGTCTGGAAGGCTGTGCGCGCGGGTCGCCGACGCTGTCCCTGTGCCGAAGCTGCGTGAAACACGCTCAACATGGACAGCAGACAAATGATGTTTCTCATACAAGGCTTGCTGCTGCTATTTGTGGATTGTCAATTCTGAACTATGAATTATGAATTGTCATAGCGTTCGCAAAGGTAGCCACTTTCTGCGAGAGCGCCAAATGTTTTGGCTATTTTAAGGCCAAAGATTATTTTGTGGAAAAAAACTTTGTCAATACAGATGGTCTTTCGGCAGAAATGATTACCTTTGCAGGCGTTTTATAAAAAATATAATTAATGTATAGAACCAAGACCAACGGCGAACTGAGACTCGCCGATGCCGGCAGCAGCGTGACACTGGCCGGCTGGGTGCAGCGCACCCGCAAGATGGGAGGCATGACCTTCGTCGATTTGCGCGACCGCTACGGCCTGACGCAGCTGGTTTTTGACGAGAGCGACAACGCCACACTGACGGCTCAGGCCAACAAGCTGGGCCGCGAGTGGTGCATACAGGTGAAAGGCGACGTGCGCGAGCGCGAGAGCAAGAACGCCAAGCTGCCCACGGGCGACATTGAGGTGGTGGTCAGAGAGCTGCACGTGCTGTCGCCCAGCGACGTGCCGCCCTTCACCATCGAGGACCAGACCGACGGCGGCGACGACCTGCGCATGAAGTACCGCTATCTGGACCTGCGCCGCTCGTGCGTGCGCAAGAACCTGGAGCTGCGCCACCGCATGACCATCATCATTCGCAACTTCCTCGACTCTAAGCAGTTCATAGAGGTGGAGACGCCTATCCTCATCGGTTCCACACCAGAGGGTGCCCGCGACTTTGTGGTGCCTTCGCGCATGAACCCTGGGCAGTTCTATGCCCTGCCTCAGAGTCCGCAGACGCTGAAGCAACTGCTCATGGTGAGCGGCTTCGACCGCTATTTCCAGATAGCCAAGTGCTTCCGCGACGAGGACCTGCGCGCCGACCGCCAGCCTGAGTTCACACAGATAGACTGCGAAATGTCGTTTGTGGAGCAGGACGACGTGATTGACCTCTTTGAGGAGATGGCCCGCGTGCTGTTTCGCGAGGTGCGCGGCGTGGAGCTGCCCGCTAAGTTGCAACAGATGACGTGGCACGAGGCCATGCGCCGCTTCGGGTCTGACAAGCCCGACCTGCGCTTCGGCATGGAGTTTGTAGAGCTGATGGACGTGCTGAAGGGCACCGGCACCTTCCCTGTGTTCAACGAGGCCGAGTACATCGGCGGCATCTGTGTGCCCGGCTGTGCCGACTACACACGCAAGCAGCTGGACCAGCTGACCGACTTTGTGAAGCGTCCTCAGGTGGGTGCCAAGGGCCTGGTCTATGTAAAGTTCAACCAGGACGGCACCGTCAAGTCGTCTGTGGACAAGTTCTACGACCCGTCGGTGTGGCAGCAGCTCAAGGAGAAGATGCAGGCCAGCGATGGCGACCTGGTGCTGATACTGAGCGGCGACCGTCCCAACAAGACGCGCACGCAGCTATGCACCCTCCGTCTGGAGATGGGCGAGCGCCTGGGCCTGAGAGACAAGAACAAGTTTGAGTGTCTCTGGATTATCGATTTCCCCCTCTTTGAGTGGAGCGACGAGGAGCAGCGACTGATGGCTACTCACCACCCCTTCACCATGCCCAATCCCGACGACATTCCCCTTCTGGACGAACACCCCGAGCAGGTGCGCGCCAAGGCATACGACTTTGTGTGCAACGGCATAGAGGTGGGCGGCGGCTCGCTGCGCATACACGACAGCCTGCTGCAGGAGCGCATGTTCCAGATACTGGGCTTCACGCCCGAGCGCGCCATGGCGCAGTTCGGCTTCCTCATCAATGCCTTCAAGTATGGTGCGCCGCCCCACGCCGGACTGGCCTTCGGACTGGACCGCTTCGTCAGCATCATGGCCGGACTGGACAGCATACGCGACTGCATCGCCTTCCCGAAGAACAACAGCGGGCGCGACGTCATGCTCGACGCTCCGGGCGAGCTGGACCCCAAGCAGCTTGACGAGTTGCAGCTGCAGGTAGTGGAACAACAGCAGTAGCGAATCGGCTGATAACTTGCTACATAGCCACTGAAAGGCGTTGACCTGTATCAATATAGCGTTTGATATACGTCAAGAATAACAACAAACCGGGACTTGTGCCCCGGTTTTTTCTTTCTGGTGTCTTTTATTAATCTACCTTTGCAGCCGAAAACAGAACAACTAACATTCTAATCAATAGTGTATTAACCATTTTAAGTGAAAAAATCAATGGCAGAAAAGAAGACAACAAAGGCCGCCGAGTCGCAGGAGCCCAAGGCAGCCGCCAAGAAGCTGGGCCGCAAGCCCGCCGCAAAGAAGGCCGCAGTGGTGCTGACCCCCGAGAACATCGGTTTCAAGGCCGGTGACGTTTATCAGGCTCTGGCCGCTGCCGGTGTGGCACAAGATGTTGATGCAATAGCCAAGGCTGCCGCTATCAGCACAGAAGAGGCTCTGCTCGGTCTGGGCTGGCTCTTCAAGGAGGGCAAGCTGGCCGCTGTAGAGGACAACAAGGTGACCCTGGCCTAACACCATAAGACACAGCTGAGATATTTTTTTCAGCATAAGACGAACAGACAGGCACGAGACTCCAGTCGTCAGACTGAGGTCTCGTGCCTGGTTTTTGTGTGGCGATACGCCAAAAAAAGGAACAATTCCTTTGTGCATTTATGATTTTTGAGTACTTTTGCAGCACATAAGCAATGTGTGCTTCATTGTTCTTGTTTCATAGTTCATAGTATATAGACCATTAATGGTTCATAGTTTGCAATACCGATGAAATCCACAATCATACAGGCAACAACATGTGCGCTTGCCTTGCTTGTTACAGCATGTTCCACCACCAAGGGCGTGCCAGACGGCGACAGGCTCTTCACCGGCATAAAGGTGATAAGCTACGACGACGACTCGCTCAACCATGCGCTGCCCATTGCCGAGGATCATCTTGAGAGTACCATGGAGGAGGTGGAGGCTGCACTGGCCACCAAGCCCAACGGCTCGCTTTTTGGCAGTAGCAGCCTGCGCTCGCCCATACAGACCCGACTGTGGATTTGGAACACGTTCCACGACAAAAAGAGTGGCTTTGCACGATGGATGGTACGTTCCTTCGGCAGTCAGCCCGTGCTGATGAGCCAGGTGAATCCTGAACTCAGGGCACGCGTGGCCGAGAGCGTGCTGAACAGTCACGGCTATACGCAAGCCACCGTCAGCTATAAGGAGCTGGAACAGAAGAATCCGAAGAAGGGGAAGCTGAGCTATGATGTGCAGCCGGGACCGCTGATGACGCTTGACAGCATTGAGTATGTGGGATTTCCCCATAGAGCCGACTCGCTGATACGTGCTGCACGTGGGGACACCTATCTGCACCGCGGCGATGCCTTTACTGTGAGCAGCCTGGACCAGGAGCGCCTGCGCCTGTCAACGCTGTTGCGCAATCAAGGCTACTACTATTTCCAGCCGTCGTACATTTCGTATCTTGCCGATACATTGCAAGTCAGGCAGAAAGCGCAGCTGAGGGTGACCCTGGCCGACAGCCTGCCTGATGCCATCACGCGCCAGTGGGTGATAGGCCGTGTGGGCATCAACCTGAAGCGCAGCTTCATGGAGCAGCCCACTGACAGCTTCATCGGTCGGCGGTTCAGTGTGACATGGAACGGCAAGCGCCCCATACTGCGCCCAAGGGTAATCCTTGGCGGCATGAGGCTCAGACCTGGTTCGCCATACAGCTACGACCGGTACCAGCGCACCGTGTCGAACATCAACCAAATGGGACTTTTCTCTATGGTTGACTATTCGTTCAAGCCGAGGTTCGCCGATGGGCATGACAGTCTTCACTTGGCCGACAACATACCAGACACGCTCGACATGACGATGAACTGCGTGCTGGACAAGCCCTACGACTTCTACATCGAGGGCAGCTTCACCAACCGCACCATAGGACGCTATGGACCACAGCTGAAGATGGGCCTTACCAGGCGCAACGCTTTCCGGGGAGGCGAGAAGCTGGACATAAACATACACGGCTCGTATGAATGGCAGGGAAAGACGCGCGGCACGGGAATGAACAACTATGAATATGGTGCCGACCTGTCGGTAGAGTTCCCGCGACTGATAGCACCTTTCTTCGGAGGAAACAACCCGCGCATGACGGAGGAGCGCTTGCGGCGTGCCAGACAGGCGGGGGGCAAGATGCCTAACATCATCGTCGCGCGCACCACACTGGCAAAGGCCAGCTACAACATCATACACCGGCCGGGCTACTACAAGATGCAGGTCATGGGCGGAGAGTGGACATACCGATGGCGTACCACACGCGCCGGCAGCCACGAGTTTTCGCCACTGACGGTGAAATACCAGTACCTGAGTGACTACACCGACGGCTTCGTGGAGCTGCTGATCAACAATCCGTATCTGGCCACCACCATGAGCGACCACTTCATACCACAGATGCGCTATACCTACACCTACACCAGTCCGGCCAGACTGCAGAACCCGATACGCTGGGAGACGACACTCAGCGAGGCGGGCAACCTGACGTCGCTATTCTTCATGGCGAAGGGGTGGGGCTGGAACGACAAGGAGAAGAAAATGTTCCGCACGCCATACGCGCAGTTTGTCAAGATAGAGACCGACTTCACAAAGACTTGGCGCATCAGCTCGTGGGCCAACGTGGTGGCTCACCTGAACGGCGGATACATACACAGCTATGGCAACAGCAACGACGCACCTTTCTCGGAGATGTTCTACATAGGAGGAGCTAACAGCGTAAGGGCGCTGGCCGTGCACGGTGCCGGACCGGGTGCCTCGACGGCATGGACCGACAAACAGGCGGCCTACCTCATGGCAAACGGCAACCTGAAGCTGCAGGGCAACCTGGAGTGGCGACAGAAGCTGGTGGGAGGCTTGTGGGGTGCCGTCTTCCTCGACGCGGGCAACGTCTGGATGCAGGAGTGGAACACCGACGGATTTACAGAGAAGGAGATGGAATTGGTGGACCAAATGCGGTTCCATTTCAGCGACTTCTGGAAACGGCTGGCCATAGGCACGGGCATCGGTCTGCGCTACGACCTCGATTTCCTCGTTCTCAGGCTCGACTGGGGTGTCGGACTGCACATGCCGTACGATACGAGCAAGAGTGGATTCTACAACATAGAGAGCTTCAAGGAGAGCCATACCCTGCACTTCGCCATAGGCTACCCATTCTGATTGTTCGGAAATACATAATAACTTGTATAGGCAGATGAAGAAAAACGGATACATTCTATACATACTCTTGGCCCTGTGTGGTCGTGCGACAGCACAGAAATCCATGTCGCTGGCAGGTCTGTGGGACCTTGCCCTGGGCGACTCTGTGTATAACGATGTGGTGGAGCTGCCCGGTTCATTGCTCACCAATGGCAAGGGGGTGCCCGTCAGCACCGGTACTCGGTGGACGGGTTCACTCTATGACAGCAGCTACTACCATAATCCCTTCATGCAGCCATATCGGCGTACGCCAGAGCAGGCTGCCGAGCCTGCGGCTCCGGCGATGAAGCTGCCCTTCTTCCTCACTCCAGCCACCCACTATGTTGGCAATGCATGGTACCGCCGGACGCTATACCTGCCTGCCGACTGGCGCGGTCAGCGGGCCATAGTCTTCCTTGAGCGCCCGCATATCGAGACCACGCTGTGGGTCAACGGCCGTCTGGCAGGACACAACCTGTCGCTCAGCGTGCCACATCAGTATGACGTGACCGACCTGTTGCGTCCCGGTGAGCGCAACGAGATAGTCGTGAAGGTGTATAACGGGATAGAGAACGTTGGGGTGGGGCAGGACTCGCACAGCGTGAGCGACCAGACGCAGGGCAACTGGAACGGCATAGCAGGTCTGATGGAGCTGCAGTCCATAGAGCGCCAGTTGTATATCCGCCAGTTGCGTGTCTATCCTGACCTCAAGCAGGGCTGCATAAACGTGCGGCTGCGGCTTGGCGGCAATATGGAGCTGCTGAAGGATTATGACGACACATGGAGGCGGCTGACGCTAAACGTGAGCGTCGGGACACACGGACGCGAACACTATGTCAGCCAGACATACGAGCTGAAGGACAGCATAGCCGAGCTGCGATTCAATCTGCGCTCACGCGACTGCCTATATACTTGGGACGAGTTCTTCCCGACTGTCTATCAGCTGACGGCACGGATAGGCGAGAGCGACGATGTGTATCAGACCAGCTTCGGCATGCGTAGCATAGAGGCGCGTGGCCGACAGCTGTACATCAACGATCGGCCGCTCTTCTTGCGCGGAACGGTAGAAAACTGCTGCTTCCCCGAGACAGGCTATCCGCCTACCGAGGTGGAGCCTTGGCTGCGCATATTCCTGCAATGCCGCCAGTGGGGACTGAACCATGTACGTTTCCACAGCTACTGTCCGCCCGAGGCAGCCTTTATTGCAGCCGACCAGGTGGGCATCTACCTGCAGGTCGAGGGGCCGTCGTGGCCCAACCACGGCGTTCGCCTGCGTCGTGGACAGGTTATCGACAGCTATCTGCTGGACGAGAGCCGACGCATCATCGACGCATACGGCAACCACCCCTCTTTCGTTTTCATGGCAGCGGGCAACGAGCCTGCTGGCGACTGGGTCAGCTATTGCAACGACTGGGTGGCTCAGATGTCGCAGTATGACCCTACGAAGCTCTACTGCGGAGCCTCGGTGGGTGGCGGCTGGGCATGGGACGGCGGCTCGCAGTATCACGTCAAGGGTGGAGCGCGAGGCCTTGACTGGGACAAGCGTCAGCCACAGTCGCAGGACGACTACTACGACCAGATACTATTCCCTCGCCACTACAGGCCTGACACGATACCTGCCGGTTCGCGCGCGGCTGCGGCTCTGACGGACAAAGATGGTCGTGAGGTGCTTGGTGGATTTGCAGTAGGCAACAACAGTCCTATAGTGGCCCACGAGCAGGGCCAGTGGTGCGCCTTCCCCGACCTGAAGGAGACAGGGCAATACACAGGTGCATACAAGGCATACAACTTTGACATCTTCCGCGACCTGCTGAAGGCGGGCGGCATGGAGGGCCAGGCAGAGAAGTTCCTCATGGCCAGTGGCCGTCTGCAGACGCTTTGCTACAAGTATGAGATAGAACGCAACCTGCGTACTCCAGACTATGCTGGCTTCCAGCTACTGGGGCTGAACGACTACAGCGGACAGGGTACGGCCTTGGTAGGCCCGCTCAACGTGCATTGGCGCAGCAAGGGCTATGTCACGGCTGGCGAGTGGACGCAGTTCTGTTCGCCTTTCGTTCCGCTGGCGCGCTTCCCCCGTTTTGTCTTCACCCAGAAAGACACGCTGAACGTGCCTGTCGAGGTGTACAACGCAATGTGGGGCAAGGTGGAACACTTGTGGTCGTGGTATGTGATAACGACGGCCGACGGCGACAGCACGCGCATTGTGGCCTCTGGCAGCCTGTTGCCCGATGGCGTAAAGCAGGGCAAGAAATATCGTGGGCAGACTGTGCCCGTTGGTAAGAACTTCGCGCTGGGCACGGTTGTTGTCCCGCTGGCTGGGCTGAAGGCTCCGGCCAAATATACTATGGCGGTGTATGCAAATGAAAAAACCAGGCAGAACAGCTGGGATTTCTGGGTCTATCCTGATGCCAGTTCGCCCGAGCTGGTGGCGGCCAGTGTCAGCCATGCCACGGTTGGGCAGGTGTATGTGACCGACACGCTTGACAACGATGCCATTGCCGTGCTGCAGCGTGGCGGTCGTGTGCTGATACAGGCTGCAGGCAAGGTCACGCTGGGCAGCGATGTCAGTCAGACCTATCTGCCGGTGTTCTGGAACACATCGTGGTTCAAGATGCGTCCGCCTCACACCACTGGAGCCTATATTGACAGCAGCCACCCGCTGTTCCGTCTATTCCCTACCGACACGTGGTCGAACCTGAACTGGTGGGAGCTGCTCAACCGCACACAGGTTATGAACCTGCAGGAACTGCCTGCCGACTATCAGCCGCCCATACAGCCTATTGATACGTGGCATGTCAGCCGTAAGCTGGGCATGCTGGTCGAAGCCAATGTGCTGCAGGGGCGGCTCGTGATAACAACCATGGACCTGAGCAGCAATCTGCGCCAGCGCCACGTGGCACGGCAGATGAGGCGTGCGCTGCTGGCATACATGGAGAGCGACGACTTCCGGCCGACGCTCAGTCTGACACCCGAAGTGGTCAGTCATTTCTTTACTCGCCGAGCCAAGCCGGTTAATATGTACACCAACGAGTCGCCAGATGAGCTGAAGCCCAAGGTGGCGGGCGGACAATAACTCTAAACTCTCAAGTCTAAACTCTAAACTCTTATAGCTCTATCCGCAGGTTGAAGTTGAACTGTCGGCCTGTCAGATAGTTTGGCACGGCATACTGGCGGTTGGTCACATCTGTAACCCAGTAGTATGAGTTGACGTTGCTTATGCCGAGCAGGTTCAGGCAGTCGGCACCAATCCAGATGTTACGCAGCAGGCGTCCGTGCTGACGGTTCTGGTTGTCTAACAGATGGTAGCTCAGGCCAATATCGACTCGCCTGTATGCCGGTGCCCGGAAGGTGTCGCTGCCCAGTCCGCGGTGTGGCGGTCCGAAGGGTAGGCCGCCGGCCAGAGCAGTGCGTAGCGTCATCAGCCACCGCTTGGTGCCGGGGAAATAGTCGGTGAAGTGCAGGTTCAGTCCCCAGCGCTGGTCGGTAGGCATGGGTATCCACTGGCCGTCCAGCTTCTGCCGCGATGTCATTAGCGAGAATGTCAGCCATGAGTCGGTGCCCGGCACGAACTCGCCATACAATTTCATGTCAATGCCAGCAGTATAGCCAGAACACAGGTTCTCGCCATAGTATGTCACCTTGACGTTCTGCACGTTGTATGGTATGATACGCGACAGCGCCTTGTAGTAAGCTTCGGCCGTAAAGCGGAACGGACGTTCTGCCACGCGGAAACGGTAGTCGGCCCCAATGATGGCGTGTATGGAGCGTGGCGAGCGTATGTGTTCGTTCAGTGTGGCCACGGTTACTCCGGCCGTGTTGGTCGTGGTGTCACGCAGCTCCTTGTAGAAAGGTGCCTGATAGTACAGTCCTGAGGCCAGACGGAAGGTCCAGCGGTCGTTGAAGGCGGGCACCCAGCTGAACGAGGCACGCGGCGAGAGAAGCGTCTCGCCGTTGAACGACCAGTGGCTGAAGCGCACGCCGTAGGCCAGGGTGAAATAGTTCTGTCCCGAGGCGAAGCGCCAGCGATCCTGGACATATCCCTCCACACGGCGGCTGTCTATCTCGTTGACTGACGACAGGGTGTAGATCAGGTCCAGTCGGTCTGACGAGTGAGGCACGCTGTAGCCTGCCGAGTCGCGCATTTCGTACTCGCGCGACTGTTCGCTCACGTGTTCCCACTTGTAGGTCACACCAGCCTCCACATCATGCTGGCGCAGGCGCTTGTTGAACATCAGTTGCAGGCTGTGCACGCGTGCCTTCAGGTAGTTGCGCCCATGTTCCATATATGTGCCCACGCCGAGGTTCTCTGTGGTCTGCGTGTCGTCTAACCAGTATTGCCCTTGCAGGTCGTAGCACTCCTGCTCGCGTGTGTGGAAGGCGCTGTAGAACAGCTTCAGGCTGGTGCTGTCGCCGAAGTGGTGCGACAGTGAGGCCGTGCCGAAATATGTTCGGAACAGGTCTTGCTCTTGGCCGTCAAAATATACCTTGAATGTCTTGACGCTCTCCATTGTGCCGAATGATGTCTCGCGATCCTTCGGCTTGAAGTTATATTTGTTGTCCGATATGTTGCCGATGATGTCTAATGACCAGCGTGAGTTGGGTCGGTACGATATATATGTCTGGTAGTCGAGGAAGCGCGGGTCATACTCGCCCGATGTCTCGAGCGACTTGAGCAGGGCTTTTGTTGTCTTGTACCTCAGTCCGTGGCTCATGGAGAAGGTCTTCTGCTTGTTGGTCACGGCCACGAAGGCCTGTGCACCGAGCAGTGAGGCTGTGGCCGAGGCTTGTGTCCTTTCCGCCCTATGGTAGGTTATGTCGAGTGCCGACGACATCTTGTCGCCGTACTTGGCCTCGTAGCCGCCGGTGGAGAAGCCTATCTTCTCTACCATGTCGGGATTGATGACCGATAGTCCCTCCTGCTGTCCGCTGCGTATCAGCAGTGGGCGATATACCTCCACATTATTTATATATACGGAGTTCTCGTCAAAGGAGCCACCTCTGACGTTGTACTGCGACGACAGCTCGCTGTGGCTGGACACGCCCGCCTGCTGCTGTATCAGTTCCTCCACGGCATTGCCTGTGGTCGTGGGCGTGCCCTTCAGGTCCTTGATGTTCAGCTGTTCTGTGGGGGTGGTCTGTCGGCGGCGTTCCGTCACTGTCACTTCTTTCAGGTCTTCCATCGGCTGCAGCTGCACCTGCAGGGTCTGGTTGGTGCGTGGCTTCTGCAGCAGCCGTGTGCGTGTCTGGTAGCCCACCATGGAGAATCGTATCTCTACGCTGTCGGCCGCCTGCAGCGTCATGCTGTACTCGCCCTTCAGGTTTGTCATCGTCACCTTCCCCTGCTTTATGCAGGCCACGGTGGCCAGCTCAAGCGGCGCGCCATTCTCGTCCAGGACGCGACCATGCAAGGCAAATGTCTGGGCGGCGGAGTGAAGAGCGACCAGAGTGAGCAATGACAGCAGCACCGTTCTTGTTGTGCTAATTTGACAAATAGACATTTAGACAGTTAGACATTTAGACAATTAGACTCTCTTGTTATCTTTTTCCAGTTCCTCCGCACCAAGTGCATTTTCCAACCTTGGACTTGGGGGCAGAACAGTTGCTGTTGCATATAGGGCAACATCTGTATTCTTGGTCGATACTGCCGAGTATCCGTCCTCTGCCGTGGCATTTACGGCAATCGCCCGACCCGGCGCAGTGGGTGCAGTTGCGCGTGCTGCGTGTTCCGGCCCCACTGCTTGTGCTTCGGTTGCTGCTGCCACTGCCGTATGTAACACCATTGCCGTATCCTTGTCCGTAGCTGCCTTGGCTGCCCATATTTCCTATTGCCTGACCTATCTGCCCTATCGCGTTTGACACACTGTTGAGGCGTTCTTCTCTCTGCATGGCGTTAAGGTTGTTGTGGGCAGTGGCGTTAGACGGGTCGATACTAAGGCTACGCTCATAGCACGTCTTTGCATCAGCCGTCCGCCCAAGAGCGGCGTATGCCGCCCCCATGTTGTTGTATGCATACGAGTGGTAGCCTTCCGTGTTGGCAGGGTCAGACTCCAACATCAGCATGTAGAGTTCTATCTTTTCGGTGGCGTAGCTGTCGCTCATGGCGTATGCCTTGTCGAATATCTGCTTGGCTATGGGTGTAAGCTCCTTACCCTCAATGGTGATGTATGTGGTGTAGTCGTCATATTGTCCTATGAACATTCCCGACTGATTGTCAAACCGCAGCTGCTGGTAGAATTTCTTTATCAGCAGTTCGTCGCCTAACATCAGCCGGTACTTTCCCGATGTTCCTTCAATGCGCGGCGTGGGCTTCGTGGGTGGCGTAGGTGTCGCAGCCACTGTGGCAGGCTGAGCGCTCGGGCTTTGGCTTTTTTCCTGTTTCCCGTCCAGTCTTGCCAACGCCCCCTTGGCATCTTCGTCACCCTGTTCTGCTGCTTGTCCGTACCAGAACCTGGCTGCATTTATATCCTTGGGCAAGCCTCTGCCTTGTTCGTGCATCTCGCCTACACAGTACTGGCAGTCCATGTCGCCTGCCTTGGCACCTTCCATATACCATCTGCCCGCATTGGCGTGATCGGCAGCGCCGTATCTGCCAGCCTCGTAGCGATAGCCCACAACCATGCATAAGTCTATATAGACCTCTTTGGCTTCTGCATGGCCATTGTCGGCTGCTTTCTTCAGCAGGCGCATACCTCTCTCCACGTCAGACGCTGTTGAGCGTGAATACTTCACTATGGTTTTTCCGTAGGCAGCAGTAGTCAGGTCGTCGCCGGAAAGCAAAGCCTTTTCATACCATTTGAAAGCTGTCAGCGTATCTACCGCCACGCCTCGTCCCATAGCATATGCCCGGGCCATGTTGTACTGAGCTGGTGCAAAACCTTGGTCTGCCGCTTTCTGAAAGTATTCAAGTGCCTCGTTGTACCGGCCGGCGTTGTCAGCTTCAATGCCCTTTTTGTTCAACTCGTTCGGGGTGCTGGCAGACTGTCCCCAGGCAAAGACGATGGCCCACGTTGTCAGCAGCAGTAGTGTGATGAATCTTCTCATTGCGTAATTGTCTTATTCTTCATTCCCTTCGCTTAGAAGCGGATGTTCATCTGCACGTCCACCATGTTGTAGCCTTGGTTGTCAGCCAGCTTGCGGTCATAGACGTAGGCATACTCGGCAGACAGCTGCAGGTGCTTGTTGAAGTTGTAGTCGGCTCCCAGCTCATAGAATGTCTTTGACGTAGTCCATGTCGCTTCGCTGCGGAACGTGTCGTAGCGCGCCTTCACATGCAGTTTCTGCTTTATCACGGGTGCAATGACCAGAGCGTAGTAGCCGTCGGCCTTGTTGCAGTCAGTCTTCTTTGTGTTCTTCCAGCCCGTGTGGTGTATATACTCTGTGCGGAATGTCCAGTCGTTGGCCACATACTCGCCGCTCAGGGCATAGCGGTTCTTGTCTAAGCTGACCACCTCGCCCGTGCTGGCGTCGGTCAGGCCGTAGCTGCCGGTCCAGCCGAAGGCACCTATGCGCATGCCCTTGACCGGCATGACCCACAGTCCGCCGATAAGGTCCTTGCGGTTGTTCTTGTCCTTTACGTTTATGCCCTGTCCGTTGTACAGGCCCACCTGATAGTGCAGCAGTGCGCGCCCCTTGCGCGTCTTCAGCAGGTCGCCCTGCAGCTGTATGCCTATGTCGCGTCCGTTGCTCGACTCACCGCCTATGATGTCGTTGAAGCCTGCCAGCCGCGACACGTTCTGCGAGTAGCTGTAGAAGCCCTGTGTGATGGGGTGCATTGGATTTTCAAAGGTAAAGCAGCGCTTGAACTGACCGGCCTTGATGTACAGGAAGTCGTATTTCTGCCATTCGCCGAACACATCAACGATACGCATGGAATTGCTGCTGGCCTGTCCGTTCAGCTGCAGTTGCACCTTCCAGTAGAAGTCGTCCAGTGCGCGTCCCTCTAAGGAGGTGCGTATCAGTCGGGTGTTGAACGAGTTCTGCTCCTGATCTTTCTGGTCAGACGCGCTGTACTGTCCCATGAAATATCCGCTGAACTTGATGTCCTGAAACCATTTGCCTGTCTTGTTGGTCTGTGCACCGGCTGTCATGCCTACGGCCAGCAGCAGTGCAGAAGCGATTGTCTTTTTCATTATGAAGGTCATTTCTTCTTTGATGATGTTGTGTTAAAGTTCTGGTTGATGGCAGAAGCCATTTGCTTGCCTCATTTCAGGCTGACGGCATGGCCTATGCATCCGTTGGGCATCTGTATGTGTATGAGCGAGCACACCGTGGCTGCTATGTCTGTTATGTGGCACTCTTGGGCCGATGAGCCGTGGGGCACGCCCCAGCCAAGCAGTACAAAGGGTATGTGTGTGTCGTAGGGTGCCCAGATGCCGTGTGTGGTGCCGTAGCCTATGCCGCGCCATGCAGAGAAGTGTCCGGGGCGCATTATTAGTTGGATGTCGCCGCTGCGTCCGCGGCAGTAGCCGTTCTGTATGCGCTCGCGTATGAACTGAGGCATGGTGCAGTCGGCCAGATGCTCCATATCTACGGCATACAGTACGTGTGGGTGCTTCCAGTCGAAATGGGCAACCACGGCACGCCTTACGGCCTGCTCGTCCAGTCCGGAGCGCTTTATCGCCTCATGGTTGAGCGCCACCTTGTAGTCGAAGATGTTGGTCAGCAGCGGTTCCTGGTTGCCAAACTGTTGCTTCAGCTCCTGTTCGATGGCTTTCTGCTCGTCGCCTTCATACCACTCGCCTGCCGGAATGCGGTGGTCCAGGTTTTGCTGGACGCTGTTGGCAGCTCCGTGGTCGGCCGAGAGGAAGGCCAGCCACTGGCCCTTGCCCACCTTTTGGTCGAGGTGTCTGAACAGCAGCGACAGCTGCTTGTCCAGTTCGATATACTGCTCATGTGTGCGTGGGCAGTGTGTGCCGAAGGTGTGTCCCACCATGTCGGTACACGAGAAGCTCAGTGTCAGCATGTCGCACTGTCCACGCTGTCCCAGCTGCTCGTTGTCAATGGTCAGCATGGCCATCTGGCAAGTCAGCTCGTTGCCGTAGGGCGTGTAGCGTATCGTGTCGTAGGGCAGTCGCTTTATCTGCTTGTTGAAGCGTTGCACCCACGCGGGCAGCTCTTGCATATAGTAGGTGCTGGTGACGAAGTGGCGGGTCTTGTCGTCAAACCAATAGGCGGCATCGGCCTGGTGTCCGGCCGGCAGTATGGCGGCGCGATCCTTGAACGACACCCCGATGACGCGGCTCTGCCAGTCGGTGGCCGTTTTAAGCTCGTCGCCTATCGTGGTTGTGCGCATCAGCCTTGGCGAGCGGCGGGCGTGGCTGTTGTCTGTTCCCACCGGCAAGACGGTGGTGTCCTGGCAGCAGTAGCCCATCTTGCCATCCTGCAGGTAGTTGTTGCCGGCAATGCCGTGCAGGGCAGGCACCGAGCCTGTAAAGAGCGAGGTGTGGCCCACTGCCGTCACGGTTGGTATGTAGTTTATCTGGCAGTCCTCAAGGGTGTAGCCCTCGTCCAGCATACGGCGGAAACCTCCGTCGGTGTATTCGTCGTAGAAGCGGTATAGATAGTCCCATCGCATCTGGTCCACGGCAATGCCTACCACCAATCGTGGGCGAGGTTGTGCGTTTACTGTTATCGCTGCGCAGGCAAGGCACGCCAGCACTGGCAAGAATGCTTTGATACGGTTCATGTCTGTATATATAATTAATGTGTTAGGAAATTTTCGGCAAAGTTACGAAAAGTTGGGAGAAGAACAAAACAAACGTGTTTGTTTTTTCTTCCGCGACGGCATTTAGGTCTAAAATGAATGGCATTTTGTCCCAAATCGTTTGAGGCTTGGGCCCAAAGCAAACGATGATTTTACCAAGAGTTTTCTGCACATTTAGAGAAGAAAAACCCGTCGCATGTGGCAATTCGTGCCACAGTCCGAACAGACTTTTCCCCTGTGCGCGCCAACGACATTTCTGCGCCATCGCAACTGGGCCTCCGTTACGGTGTAATGGGGCTCCCGTTGGGGTGTAACGGGGCCTCCGTTACGCTTCAATAGGGCCTCCGTTGCGGTCTAACGGGGCCTCTGTTGTTGCCCAAGAAAGCCATTGTTTTGTTAACTGCTTGTTGCACAGTATTATATGGAATGTGCCCCAGAATGGCGTTTTTCACCGCCATTTGTCCTTTGCCTGAAAATATTCAATTCTACAGGTGGATAGTTGTGTTAAAGTTTTCTAACGCAGCATTCATTCGTCTGCAACCTATACCCACGCTCCTTCAGAGACACGATTGGGTGTGTTCAATCTATTATGCAAAATAAAAACAGTTAAAAGGTTTTGCGCATTGAAAAAAAAGACGTAACTTTGCGGCCGACAATACAGCAAAATGATGTTCAATCCTGGACGCATTGCAATAATAGGCGGAGGCAGCTGGGCTACGGCCATTGCCAAGATAGTGGTTGGACATACCCACCACATCGGATGGTATATGCGGCGTGACGACCGTATAGAGGATTTCCGGCGCCTGGGACACAACCCGGGCTACCTGACCAGTGTGCATTTCGATATTGAGCAGATATTTTTCTCGAGTGACATCAACAAGATAGTGCAGATGTACGACACCCTTGTCTTTGTCACGCCGTCGCCGTACCTGAAGAGTCACCTCAAGCGGCTGAAAGTGCGGCTGAGGGACAAGTTTGTGGTTACGGCCATCAAGGGTATCGTGCCAGACGAGAACCTGATATGTTCAGAGTATTTTCACCAGGTGTATGACGTGCCATACGACCAGCTGGCCTGTCTCGGAGGACCCAGTCATGCCGAGGAGGTTGCGCTGGAGCGTCTGAGCTACCTCACCGTGGGCTGCTCTGACCGCAACAAAGCGCAGGCTTTTGCCGATGTGCTGCGCTCTGAGTATATCAAGACCAAGACCTCTGACGATGTGGTGGGTATAGAGTATTCGTCTGTACTGAAGAATGTCTATGCCATTGCGGCTGGTATATGTACGGGACTGAAGTTTGGCGACAATTTCCAAGCTGTGCTTATGGCCAATGCCGTGCAAGAGATGGAGCGCTTTCTCAAGACGGTCCACCCGTCAGAGCGCAACGTCTATGACTCGGTGTATCTGGGCGATCTGCTTGTGACGGGCTACTCCAATTTCTCGCGCAACCGTGTCTTTGGTACTATGATTGGCAAGGGCTACTCGGTCAAGTCGGCTCAGATAGAGATGGAGATGATAGCCGAGGGATTCTTTGGCACCAAGTGTATGAAGGAGATAAACCGGCACACTCACGTGAACATGCCCATTCTGGACGCTGTATATAATATATTGTATGAGCGCATATCGCCGCAGATAGAAATCAAGTTGCTGACGGATTCTTTCCGATGACAGACAAATAGACAAATAGACAATTAGACAATTAGACAAATAGACAATTAGACAAATAGACAATTAGACAAATAGACAATTAGACAAATAGACAATTAGACAAATAGACAATTAGACAATTAGACAAATAGACGATTAGACAAATAGACAATTAGACAATTAGACAATTAGACAAATTAGACAATTAGACAATTAGACATTTAGACAAAAACTATATGAACTATAGAGACTATCAGTACTATAAAAACCGCAGCCTCGCCCTCTTGGCAACAAGTTGCTTGGCCATCCTCTTCTCCTGCGGAAACAAGCAGCACCCCGGTGCGTCTGACGATGGTATTCCGCAGGAAAGACAAGAGCAGCCTGTGTCATCCACAGGCAAGAAGAAGGCTAAGACAGACATGCTGCCCAAGGCTGCCATTGCCATACTGAACGAACACTTTGCCGACCTGACGGTGAAGAAGGTGAAGAACGTAGGCGTGGCCACCAACCGCTATGAGGTGAAATTTACCAATGGCGACGAGATGGAGTTTGACGCCGATGGCTGCGTTACCGAGGTCAATACCAAGGGACGTGCCGTGCCCGATGCACTGGTGCCTCAGCCGATACGCGACTATGTGGCCAGCAACTATCCCGATGCCAATATCAATGACATCGAGTTTGGCGAGCGCAAGATTGAGATAAAGCTTGACGGCGATGTTGAGCTTGTCTTCAATGCCAGCAACTACAGGCTGCTCGACATCGACTACTGACACGGGGCTAACACGATCTTTCAAGAGTAATAATCTAAAAACCTATTAATACTATGTTATCACAACAAGACCTGAAACAGATTGCAGCACGCGGCATCAGCGAGCAGCAGATAGAGAACCAGCTCAAGCAGTTCAAGACCGGCTTCCCCTTCCTCCGACTGGAGGGACCCGCCGCCATCGGTCACGGCATCATGGCTCCCAACGAGGAGGAGCGCCGCGCGCTGGTGGAGCGCTGGCAGCAGTACAAGGCTGAAGGCAAGCGCGTGGTGAAGTTTGTGCCCGCCAGCGGTGCGGCCAGCCGTATGTTCAAGAACATGTTCTCCTTCCTCACGGCCGACTATGACGTGCCCACCACCGACTTTGAGAAGCAGTACTTTGACAACATAGAGCGCTTCGCCTTCTACGAGGCGCTGGACGCCGAGTGCCAGAAGAACGAGGGCAAGGGCATCAAGGCGCTCATGGCCGAAGGCAACTACAAGGCCGTGGTGGCCAACATGCTGGAGGCTAAGGGCCTGAACTACGGACAGCTGCCCAAGGGCCTGCTACTGTTCCACAAGTATGCCGAGGGCTCGCGCACGCCGATGGAGGAGCATCTGGTGGAAGGCGCGCTCTACGCTGCCTCGAAGGGCGAGGCACACGTCCACTTCACCGTGTCGCACGAGCATATCGCCCTCTTCGAGAAGAAGGTGGAGGAGAAGGTCGGACAGTTTGCCGAGAAGTATGGCATCAAGTATGACATCACCTTCTCTGAGCAGAAGCCCAGCACCGACACCGTGGCAGCCAACCCCGACGGCACGCCCTTCCGCAACGACGACGGCTCGCTGCTGTTCCGTCCGGGCGGCCATGGCGCGCTGATAGAGAACCTGGGCGAGATAGAGGCCGACGTCATCTTCATCAAGAACATAGACAACGTGGTGCCCGACCGCCTGAAGCCTGAGACCGTGGAGTGGAAGCAGGTCATCGCCGGTGTGCTGGTCACGCTGCAGGAGAAGGCCTTCCGGTACCTGCGCCTGCTTGACACGGGCAGCTACACCCACGAGCAGCTGGTAGAGATAGTGCAGTTTGTGCAGCGCGACCTGTGCTGCCGCAAGGCTGACATCAAGGAGCTGGAGGATGCCGACCTGGTCATCTACCTGCGCGAGAAGCTGAACCGCCCCATGCGCGTCTGCGGCGTGGTGAAGAACGTGGGCGAGCCCGGCGGCGGCCCCTTCCTGACCTACAACCCCGACGGCACCGTGTCGCTGCAGATACTGGAGAGTTCGCAGATAGACAAGCAGAACGCCGAGTACATGAAGATGTTCACCGAGGGCACCCACTTCAACCCCGTTGACCTGGTGTGCGCCGTGCGCGACTATAAGGGACAGCCCTTCTGCCTGCCCAAGTTTGTTGACCCCGCCACGGGCTTCATCTCGCAGAAGAGCAAGGGCGGACGCGAGCTGCAGGCACTGGAGCTGCCGGGACTGTGGAACGGTGCCATGAGCAACTGGAACACCGTCTTCGTGGAGGTGCCCCTCGGCACGTTCAATCCCGTCAAGACTGTCAACGACCTGCTGCGCCCCCAGCACCAATGACATGGCAGTGGGAAGTTAAGAATTTCATCGTTGTTTACCAAACACCTTCATGTTATGGTCAGAAAACTGTATCTTTCGCTGATGTTCGTACTGTTGGGCGTGGGAGTAGCTTGCGCCCAGTCAGACCGCAAGTTGGCCGTGTATGGCATTGGCTTCTACAACTTAGAGAACCTGTTCGACACCTGTCACGACGCGGGCAAGAACGACTACGAATACTTGCCTGAAGGCAAGAACAAGTGGACGGGCATGAAGTACAGCCACAAGCTGCACAACATGGCTCGGGTGCTGGCCGACATGGGCACCGACGTGCTGCCCAAGGTTGGCTGTGCCGCCATCGGCGTGAGCGAGGTTGAGAATGCCAAGTGTCTGCAGGACTTATGTGACCAGCCTGAGCTGAAGGCCCGCGGCTTCAAGTTTGCCCACGTGGAGGGCCCAGACCGTCGAGGCGTCGATTGCGGCCTGCTCTACAACCCCAGCTTCTTCCAGGTGAAAGACGTGGAGCTGGTGCCCTACGTGCCCGAGCTGGAGAAGGACAAAGACTTTAAGACGCGTGGCTTCCTCACTGTGAGCGGCACACTGGCCGGCGACCACGTCACCATAATCGTCAACCACCTGCCTTCGCGCTTCAGCGGCTCATACTATCGCGAGTTGGGCGGCAAGCAGCTCAGGAAGCTCAAGGACCGCCTCATGCGCGAAGATCCCAACGTGAAGCTGCTCATCATGGGCGACATGAACGACGACCCCATGGACCGCTCCATGGCCGTGGCGCTGGGTGCCAAGCGTCATGCCGACAAGGTGGGCAAGGGCGAGCTGTGGAATCCCTGGTGGAACGTGCTGAAGGGCGGCAACGGCACCCTGATGTACGACGGCAAGTGGAACCTGTTCGACCAGATAATACTTTCGCAGTCGCTGCTCAACCAGAAAGGCCAGAAGGACTATAGCACCCTGAAGCATGTCAAGCATCAGATATTCAAGCGTGACTATCTGTTCCAGAAAGAAGGCAAGTACAAGGGCAACACCCTGCGTACACATGCCGGTGGCGTGTGGCTTGATGGCTATTCTGACCACCTTCCCACTGTGGTCTATCTCGGCAAGTGGAAATAGACTCCTCAATTCCTCATCTCCTCATCTCCCCAACTCCTCATCTCCCCAACTCCCCAACAATGACCATCATCGGAATAGCAGGTGGCACCGGTTCGGGCAAGACCACCGTAGTAAGGAAAATATCGCAGTCGCTGCCGCCCCACATGGTGGCTGTGGTGCCGCTTGACAGCTACTACAACGATACCACGGGCATGACACCCGAGGAACGACAAGCCATCAACTTCGACCACCCTGATGCCTTCGACTGGAAGTTGCTGATAGAACACGTCAGACAGCTGCGCGACGGACATGCCGTGGAGCAGCCCACTTACAGCTACATAGAGAGCAACAGGCAGAAGGAGACGGTACACGTTGACCCCAAGCCAGTCATCATCATAGAGGGCATCATGTCGCTCATCAACAAGCGGCTGCGCGATATGATGGACCTGAAGATATTTGTCGATACCGATGCTGACGAGCGCCTTATCCGGAACATACAGCGCGATGTGGTGGAGCGGGGACGCACTGTCAAGATGGTTATCGAGCGCTATCAGAAGGTACTCAAGCCCATGCACGAGCAGTTTATAGAACCGACGAAGAAGTTTGCCGACCTCATCATACCCTTCGGCGGCAGCAACAAGACGGGCATACACATTCTGCAGTCGTACATCAGGGGCATTGTGACAGGTATCTGAAGAATTGAAAATTGAAGATTGAAGATTGAAAATTATCAATTGTCAATTGTCAATTATACACAGTCCATTGAAGATATTCTGCATAGCTAACAACTACGTCTGGCACAATAAACCGCTCGCCAGTACGTTATTGAATACAGAGGAGCCGGTCTTCTTCATGAAGCCCGACTCCGCCGTGCTTGCAGGAGGCAAGCCCTTCTTCGTGCCCGACCATCTGGGGCGCGTAGATGTAGCGGCACACATGGTGGTTAGGATATGCAGGCTGGGAAAGACCATACCCGAGCGCTTTGCCCACAGATACTGGGATGCCATGACTGTGGGGCTTGACTTCACCGCACGCGACCTGCTGGACTATGCACAGGCCCGAGGGCTGCCTTGGACCATGGCAAAGGCCCTCGATGGCAGTGCTGTGACGGGATGCTGGGTGGATAAGGGCACTCTGCCGACGCAGGCGACTTTCAGCTGCGTCATGGACGGAAAGACGCTCTGCCGTGCCAGCATGGCTGACATGCAGCACAGCATTGACAGCATGATAGCACGGCTGTCGCTTAACTTCACCCTCAAACAGGGCGACCTGCTCTTCACAGGCACGCCGGCACAGCCGGCAGAGGTGGCCATAGGCAGCATGCTTGAGGGCTGGATAGAAGACCAACAGGTGCTGCAGTGCCGCTGCAAATAGCTGCGCGTGCAGCAGGACACAAAACAGACAGACTAAAACCAAGGAACAACAAAAGAATGACCATGATACACCGACGTTTGACACACTATCTTCCGCTCGCCATGGCAGCGATGAACCTTATTGCGTCGCAGGCGCAGGCTGGTGAGACCGCCAGCCAGCGGTCTGCTTTCTTCAACCTGACAGCCAGCGAGGTTCGGATAAATGGCAGCCTGCCTGTGTTCGAACATGTGTTCGCCCTGCCTGCCGACTATCAGGACTCTGTATATCATGTCGAGATAAGCTATCCTGAATATATCGACATGTTCCCCGCCGATGTGGCGCGCGTGAAGGCAATGGGTATCGACTCGCTGGCAGCGCTACCGCAGGTGGACACATACATAGGAGTGGAGCGAAAGAAGGCATCGCTCTATGCGCAGTTGTGTCCCGTCGCCATGCGCGACGGACGCTGGCAGAAGCTGGTCAGCTTCAAGCTGGAGCTGAAGTCGGCGCCCGTCTATCTTGGTTCAGGCAAGGCAAACAGTCCTCGCAAGGGACAGCAGCAGGATGCCATGTTTGCCGACCACTCTGTGCTGGCCTCGGGCCGGTGGGTCAAGATAGAGGTCAGCGAGACCGGAATACACGAGCTGACGCAGCAGCTGGTGCAGCAGGCTGGGTTCAGCGACATCTCTAAGGTGAAAATCTACGGATACGGTGGAGCCCTGCAGGAGGAGAAGATTCGTGCCTCTTATCTGCGTGCTACCGACGACCTGAAGCAGGTGGAACAGTGTGTGACCGAGAGCGGACGCCATGTCTTCTATGCCAACGGCCCTGTCAGCTGGAGCAGCAACAGCATTACCACACGCACTCGTAATCCCTATTCTTCTACGGGTTGCTATTTCCTGACGGAAAGCGGCGATGAAGAGCAGCTGACCGTCAGCCAGGCCGACTTCCTCGCCACATACGGCACTACCACTGCCAGCTACCACTCCATCTACGAGGTGGACAACTATTCGTGGTATCATGGTGGGCGTAATCTTTACGACAGCAAGTTGCTGACGAGTAGCGGCACACAATATACCTTGCAGGCCAACGGAGGCAGCGGACGGTTGACTCTGGTGCTGTCATACGATGGATATTTTGAGGCACAGCTGATGCTGAACGACAGCATTGTGCGCAGCGTGAAGCCTGCCGGCAACACCGTGAACGTCAGTACCGGTAAGCTGACCGACAGCTACAGCGTCGCAGCGGCCACGTCGTGGGTTGTCGAAGGTATAAGTAACCTGAAGGAAGGCGACAATGTGGTTACGCTGAAGTTGACCTCCGGCACTGCTAACGTCAGACTCGACTATCTGCAGCTGACGCTGCTGCAGCCAAAGGCCGTGCCCGACCTGAACAGCGCTTCGCTGCCTGTGCCGCACTATTGCTATGCCATTACCAACCAGGACCACCACGCCGACCCGCAGGCCGACATGGTTATTATCATTCCTACCAGCCAGAAGCTGCTGGCCCAGGCCGAGCGACTGAAGGCTTGGCACGAGCAACACGACTCGTTTAGGGTCAACATTGTGCCGGCCGACGAGCTGTTCAACGAGTTCAGCAGCGGCACACCTGATGCCAACGCTTACCGCCGCTATCTGAAGATGCTGTACGAGCGGGCGGGCAATGACACTAAGCAGATGCCGAGCTACCTGCTGCTCTTAGGCGACGGTGCCTGGGACAATCGCATGCTGGGCAGCGACTGGCAGTCAACCTCGCCAGACGACTTCCTGCTGTGTTTCGAAAGCGAGAACTCTTTCTCTGAGACGAAATGCTACGTCAGCGACGATTTCTTCACCATGCTTGACGAAGGCGAGGGTGGCAATCTGGTGTATGCAGACAAGAGCGACCTGGCCGTGGGGCGTCTGCCGGCGCGAACAGCCGACGAGGCCAAGGCAATGGTTGACAAGACGCTGTCATACGCGGCCAATGAGTATGCCGGCGCATGGCAGAATACCATCTGCATGATGGGCGATGACGGCAACCAGAACCTGCACATGACCGATGCCGACACGGTGGCTATAATGATAGAGCGGGAGCATCCTGCGCTGAACATCAAGAAAATATACTGGGACGCATACCAGCGCCAGACATCGGCCTCGGGCAATACCTACCCCGATGTCACGCGTATGATAAAGAAGCAAATGCAGGAAGGTGCCCTCGTGATGAACTATACAGGCCACGGGGCTGCTCATCAGATATCGCACGAGAAGGCTTTGATGCTCGAGGATTTCGCTGAGAGTACGTCGCTGCGTCTGCCCCTGTGGCTCACGGCCTCGTGCGACGTGATGCCCTTCGACGGTCAGGAGGAAACCATCGGCGAGACAGCCATGCTGAACAAGAACGGCGGGGCCGTGGCCTTCTTCGGCACCACGCGCACTGTTTACTCCATCTACAACAGGCTGATGAACAAGCATTTCATGCACTATGCGCTGGGCTTTGACGAGTCTGGCAAGCGCATCTCCATCGGCGAGGCTGTCAGACTGGCCAAGTGCCGGCTGATGACCAAGATGTCGGACGACGACAAGGATATAGACTTGACAGAGAACAAACTGCAGTATTCGCTGTTGGGCGACCCAGCGTTGGTGCTGGCCATGCCGACCATGCCACTGACCATCGACAGCATCAACGGCCAGACAACCGACTCGCTTACGAAGCTCTCGGCTGGCACGCTGGTCCGAATTACCGGTCACATCGAGGGGCAGCCCGATTTCAACGGCATTGTCACGTTGACCATGCGCGACGTGGCCGAGGAGGTGAGTGGACGCTGCAACAATGCGCAGGAGACGTCTGATCCCTTCGTCTTCATCGACCGCACCAGCACCCTCTATGAGGGACAGGACAGCGTTAGGGGAGGGCAGTTTACCATCTCTTTCGCCCTGCCGCGCGACATAAGCTACAGCTCTGGCACAGGCCTTGTCACTGCATACGCCGTCAGCGACGACCATTCGCTTGAGGCCCACGGCCGCTGCGAGAGCTTCACTATGGACGGCACTGACACTACGGAGAATACAGGCAAGGGCCCGGTCATATACTGCTATCTGAACAAGCCTTCGTTCAGCAATGGCGACGCTGTCAACTCCACTCCTTATTTCTATGCCGAGTTGTCTGACGACGATGGCATAAATGCCTCTGGCAGTGGCATAGGCCACGACCTGCAGCTCATCATTGACGGGCAGATGTCCACGTCGTATTCGCTGAACGACTATTTCCAGTACAACTTTGGCGACTACCGTAGCGGACACGTCGGCTACTCAATTCCCGCACTGGCAGACGGCGAACACCACCTGCTGTTCAGGGGCTGGGACGTACTCAACAATCCCACCACGGTCGAACTCGACTTCAGTGTCCAGGCTGGTCTAGACCCCACGGGCATCGACATCGTGTCGTCGCGCAACCCTGCCTCTGCCAGCACCACGTTCCTTATCTCGCATGACCGAGTTGGCTCAGAGCTGTCACTCATCATTGATGTCTTTGATGCGTCGGGCAGACAGCTGTGGCAGCATGCCGAAACATGCGTGCCCGACAGCCGCACCTACAGTGTAGAGTGGAACCTGTGCGCCTCTCAGGGCTATCGCCTGCCTGCCGGAATATATATATACCGAGTGCGCATGTCGAGTGAGGGTAGTGACTATGTGTCAAAATCCAGAAAGCTCATCATCGTCAAATAAGGCAAAAGTAAATTCGTCACTTTTCACTCTTCACTTTATGCGGAAGCAGATTTTTAACTTTTCACTTTTAGTTTTTCCCTTATTGACAGCCGCCAGCGCTATGGCACAGGACGACAAGCTGACAACGTTCAATCCCGTTGAACATGCCGTTATCTCCCAGACCATAGCTCCAGACGCCCGTGCAGCTGGTATGGGCGATGTGGGTGTGGCCACCGATCCCGACGTCAACTCACAGTACTGGAACCCAGCGAAATATCCGTTCTGCATCAGCCGCGCAGGCTTGGCTGCCAACTACACCCCCTGGCTGCGCCAGTTGGTCAACGATATTGACTTGGTTTATCTGGCTGGCTACTATCGCATTGGCGAATATGGAGCCTTGTCGGGGTCGATACGCTATTTCTCGCTCGGCGAGGTATATACCAGCGAAAGCTCTGACGAGACGGTGCGCCCATACGAGATGTCGCTCGACGTGGCCTATTCGCGCATGCTGAGTGAGACGTTCTCGCTGGGCGTGGCACTGCGGTGGATATACAGCGACCTGCGCTACGACTACCACTCTGACGACTCGAAGCCAGCCTCGGCTTTCGCTGCCGACATAGCCATGTACTATAACAACTATCTCATGCTGGGCGAGCGCGAGTGTCAGCTCGGCTTGGGTCTGAATGTGTCGAACATTGGCTCCAAGATATCCTACTATGGCGACGAGGAGAGCCAGTTCATTCCCACCAACATGCGGCTTGGTGCTTCGCTCATGGTGCCCATAGACCAGTACAACCGCTTCAGCATATCTGCCGATGCCAACAAACTGCTTGTGCCAACCGTGCCTGTGCAGGAGGAGGACGAGGACAACGGCAGCTATCAGGAGCGTGTGCGGCGCGAATACAGCGACATGGGCTCGATAAAGGGAATATTCAAGAGCTTCAGCGATGCCCCAGGCGGATTCAAGGAGGAGTTGCAGGAGATACAGTGGAGCGTGGGTGCAGAATATACCTACAACGAGCAGTTCTCGCTGCGTGCAGGCTATCACCACGAGTCGCAGTCGAAGGGTAACCGCAAGTACTTTACTGTTGGCGGTGGCTTCCGTATGAATGTGTTCTCCATCGATGTGGGCTACGTCATCTCCACTGCACAGTCTAATCCTCTGGACCAGACGCTGCGCTTCACGCTAGCTTTCGATATGGACGGAATAAGAGACCTCTTCAGATGATACGTGTTGGCTTTGGATACGATGTCCACCGCTTGGTGGAAGGACGCGAGCTGTGGCTCGGTGGCATAAAGATTGACTACAGTGTGGGACTGCTGGGGCACAGCGATGCCGATGTGCTGTTGCATGCCGTGTGCGATGCCCTGCTCGGAGCTGCTGCGTTGCGCGACATAGGCTATCATTGGCCTGACACGTCGGCTCAGACAGAGGGCATGGACAGCAAGGTCATTCTGCGGCAGACCATAGACCTGCTGAGCGACAACGGGTGGCAGGTTGGAAACATCGATGCCACCGTATGTGCCGAGCGACCTAAGCTGAACCCGTACATACCGGCCATGCAGCAGTGTATGGCCACGGTCATTGGCTGCCAGCCCGAGCAGATTAGTATCAAGGCTACTACCACCGAACGGCTTGGCTTCACTGGGCGTATGGAGGGCATTTCTGCCTACGCTGTCGCCCTTATCGAGAAATAATAGGTCATATTGGTTGGTGTTCAAGACCTGCCGCCGTACTGCTCGACGATGGCCACGTCAACATGCAGGCTGACGGCAATCTGCTCCGTCGTCATGCCAGCATTCAGCAGTAGCCTGATGGTAGAGCGGAGCATGTCGCCCTGCTCCTTGATGGTGTTGCCCTGCTCCTTGATGGTGTCGCCCTGCTCCTTGATGGTGTTGCCCTGCTCCTTGATAGTGTCGCCCTGCTCCTTGATAGTGTTGCCCTGCTCCTTGATGGTGTCGCCCTGCTCCTTGATAGTGTCGCCCTGCTCCTTGATAG